>Ga0315549_1002724_pt1 | contig 16432 bp, 16 predicted proteins | sample SalMarSW160200MG_FD_203101 | JGI IMG/M metagenome (GOLD analysis project Ga0315549, IMG submission 203101) | Salt marsh sediment microbial communities from the Plum Island Ecosystem LTER, Massachusetts, United States - Salt Marsh Sediment SW1601-200 ... | reverse complement strand
AAGTGAACCGGAGCTATCGAAATTTCGGTAAATATTAGCCTACGTTATTCGTTTTTTACTGGTGGAAGCAAAGAGACAACTAAAGTCAAGATATCTAATGTTTAGTATTAAAACTTGGATAAGCACAAAGCTTGAGCAGAATAATCCTATCGCTAATAATCCATTTGCTTCAAAACCTGCGATTGAAAAAATACTCCGCAAAACTGGTAATATGTGCAATATAAGACTTTCGGATAAACATTTGCATTCTTATTAAAGCTGCTCGCTTCCTTATGTTTTCTGAATATACCATTCTTTCTTTATTCAAAAAGGCCGTGAATATCAAGTTACCTATACCTTCGATATTAGCTATAGCCTCTCGTTAAGCGGGCAATTTACTGTCCTTTTAACCCCTTTTTTACATTATGACACAAAATCTAACAGGTAAACGGTGTATTCTTGCCATTCGAACAAATGCCTGTTTTCATTTCTGAATAACGCATTTCTATTGTATTATCCTGGTATTGTCTTTCCACATAACTTCTTTTTATTAAAGGCTTAACGGTATCTGTAACATGGTAGTTGCCAGAGATGTGTTATGCAGAAACATAACCGATAGACACAATGATTTAAAAAAACATTCCTTTCAAAATCACAAGTCCGATAAAATAAAGCCTGTTAATAGCATCCTCGAATTAACCCAGCTAAAAGATTTCGCATATGAACTATGCCGATTGATTAGCGATTGATGCCCTAAAGGCGTCAAGATGGGATATAAGAGCGCTTGAATTTTGAAATACGCATTCGTGCCTGACTGGAATACAGGGATAAAGAAAGGAGGCAACAGTAATCGTAATATCAAGAACATATCAGGACAGACCGGAAGGGTGATTTTAAGGAATCAGTCTGAAAAGGAAAAAGACTTTCTGTTAAGGAGAATGACCATGAAAAAGCGTAGTTTTTTATTATCTACGGTTCTTATTCTAACATGCCACCAACCTTTGATTGTCTATGGCAACATTAATAAAAACAGCCCATCAACCGTAGTATCGTCAAACGAAGTAACTTCCATAAACAACCAAAACATGCAGGGTCAGGGCTATGCAAATGCCCAGGGCGGCGACTCATCCTCTTATGCTACCAGTGGTGACGCAAGTTCCGGCTCCATCTCTTCGATCAGCACCAACTCAACATCAAATTATGAATCACGGACATCTCCGGTATCGATGTTCCCCCCGTATTTACCCTCATGGCCTCATGGAGGCTGGGGCCCGGTAAAGGCCTATTTCCAAAACGGCCCCAATGGAGACGACAGAGTGTATGAACGGACATTCAATCCCGGCAATACAGCCGAGATGAGAGAGTTACGGGGCGTTCTCGAATCGTTACCACACGACGGACCTCTCGATTTTATCGGGGGCATCTTGAACAGCATTGGAGCCGTATTTGGTGGACCGGATAATTTCCATCACGGCAGAGGATTCGAGATAGCAAGTTCGGTTATACGCACACGCAGGCCAAGAGGAAAACCTCTTCTGGTCTTTATAGATTCCAACATCAACAAAGATTTTCTAAGACAATCGGGTATTGCTTATGTGGGAAAGATAAGCCTCGAAGGCACGATAGATCGCAACTGGGACCACGTCTATGAAGCCGCAATAGCCGAGGCCCTGCCCTGGAACGTTGATATTATGTTTATCTCCGGGGGCATGAAAGGTGTTACCATCGGCTCTAATTTCACATTCCCTGCTGCAGGCGGAGCATATAGCCAGACAAACTACTCACTTTCTCTTCTCGGTGGACATTCAAAGGGAATCACCGAAGGCAAAGGTGAAGCCATGGTCAGCGCCGAATGTTATCGTTATGATCCCAAAGTCCTGCGCAGGAGAACAATCCCCCAGTCCTTTTACGAAAAGATTCATGCTAAGGTTATACTCCCTCAAAATCAAAATATTAACAATACAGCACGGGCGGTTCCAGCTCCGGCAAAAATAAAGAAACAACAGCAGCTCGGAATGGAAATTAGTCAGGAACTTTATGATATGGCAGGATTTGGTACACAACAACAGGTGGACTATATGGCAATACGTTAATTGACACGAAAATGAGAAGTTCCCAAAAATATTAAACACGGCATTCTTTTGACAGGAGAAAGGAGGTGGCATAAAAACAGGACAATGAAAGTTTCTTTTACGTTGTGATTGCCGATGCGTGATCAGCAATCAGGAAAATTAAAGGATGAAAGTTAATAAAAGGAGTTTATGAAATGACAAAGAAAATTGCTATCTTTATGACAATACTATTGATGGCTTCCTCTGTCACCATAGCAAACACAGTACTCCCGGGATCGGTTTACCAGCAGCAGACATTCAGTGTCGGCGATGTAGCCAGTCCCGGTATGGGCATAGTATTGGCTCTGACCCATGGTGATGCATGTGCTGGCGCCACACAGGATTTGTATATCGACAATATACAAAGTTCTCCCTGCAACGCAAAGCCATGCGGGATACCCAACTTTGGTCCCGGCTTTGTGTCCATCCAAAGGTTCGGCCCTAGCCATGGATCATGCAACGAATCATGTGACGTTGAGGCCGTACAAACTCAGGATGCCGATCTGCTACAGGACGCCTCGGCTCATGGCAACTGTGGTATCATTAACGTCAACACCTTTATGGATGCAGGTGGTTATCAAGATCAGTTTATCGGCTTTAGTACTGATCCAAAATCACAGGTGCAAACCCTTGGGCTGGCGGCACAACAGGTACTGGCAAGATCAGATGGTCCCGGTGGTGGCGACGCCACAAACGATGCAGTCTTGGATCAGTCTCAGACCGGTTCGAATGCCGCCGGCAGCGCTTACGAGTCTTCTACCATCGATGCTCTTCAAACCAGCCAAACATGCGGTGGTGCTAATTCGACTACCGCACTGGCGACTACACTGATGGCCAATACGACGCAGACTCAGACTGTTTATTAATAAACTGATCGCTCGTTAAAGCGGAATCCGTGGGGAGCCCTCAAATTTGACATCCTGTCTAACAAGAGGGCAATTTTCGGGGCTCCCCTTTTTACCTTCTAATTCCGGTATTAGCGAGCAGGAAGTTGCTTAATAAATTGATCGACGGTAATAGACAAAAACAATAAGGAGTTAAATAAAATGTATAAAGGATTTGCACTACTAACTGCACTCCTCCTTCTGCTCCCTTGCTCTGCCCTCGCAAATATTAACCAGGCGCAGGGATTCAACATTGACTCAAGCACTGTCGGTGTTCTTTCCGGAACATCTACAGGCTCGGTGGTAAACTTTAACGCCACACCCATAACCACTTTTCAGATGGTTACCGACGGTAACGGCGGCACAAAATATATGCAGGTTTCGAATTCTACGCTTGTACAGGCTGCAGTAACCGCGGGGTTATACGGTGATTATGGTTTTGCACAAAACGCCGTAGCCACAGGCACACAAAACCAGTCTTCTCTGCCGGGTTACTTCTCATTAGGGACACAAAACCAGAGCCTCGGTGCGGCGTTTTCGCAAAATACGATTGCCAATGGTGCTTTTGGTTCCACAATTGCAATACAAAACTTCATTGGGTCAGGCGGGCAGATTATTACTTCTCCTTACGGAGTCAGTGCTAATTTCATAGCTGTTGGAATCGATTCAGCAGCAGGTGTTATAGTCAACAGAACTCTGACGATAAACCGTCTCGGAATATCTCTTTTACCCTGAAAAGTACTAACGTATATGAAAAAATCAATTAAACCGGTCACCTCTTCAAGGATGAAGGTTTTTGACATTCAGGGAAGATATTTAAATTTCCGACAAACACAAACCCTAACAGGTTCGGAGTCATCACTCATAAACCGGTGATCTGCTCCTTTGAGAATGACTATTTCAGTGATTAACAGTAGTACGACAGTGTCATTATTGGGGTTGGAGGAAATAATTCCCGAGGCGAACGATCTGTCGTTTTTACGCTCATCAGGCGCCGGTATGGCCGGTCCTGTATTTGTACCTCACAAGCTAAGCAGGCAAAAACAGCTACCGGGCGCCGATAATTTTTCGAGACCATTCACGTTTCGGGAAAAACTGGAAATGACATAAAGGATAGAGGGCTACCTAAAAAAAGGGCTTTTTTCATGGTCTAGTCCTTCGGAGCTCTAAGGCGATACTTTTACATCAAGGGTAAAAACAGCTTTGGAGCTCCTTTTTCTTTTTACAGCGTTTACTGCCTGCAGCCTGGAGCCATCTGACGGAACTTTCTGCGGCAGCGCGCATGATATTATTTTATTTCAACGACCGAGTTATACTCACCGAACGGATTTATTTCCGTCAGCTCGTTATATGGGTCCTGCTGCCATTGCCCGTCAACGACAAGCCTGTAACGATACCGGCCGGCCGGCAGCTTTAGCTGGGTTTGCCAAACGCCGCTGTCGCCGACCTTCTGCATAGGTGTCTCCTGCGGCTGCCAATTATTAAAGTCACCGGCTATTTGTACATTCTTGGCCCGCGGGTACAGAGAGACAAACACTATCGCGTCGTTAATCTGGTCAACACCGTAATAATCCGACAATTTGGCAGCGGTGCGCTCCTCGGTAGTTTCCTTAATCTCAATCGGCAATTCTACTTTTTCAGATTCCTCGACGACAGGTACTTCGGGTTCCTCGACGGCAGCTTCGAGATCCTCCCAGGCACGCGCTTCGACGGATGTAAAATCTTCCTCCGGACGTTTTTCCGGCTCGATGTCCTGCTGTATCGGTTCGGTTTGCTCCTGTTGTTTTGTCGCCTGGAGCAGCTCGTCTGCGGTAGCACTAATAGATTCGAGCTGGCTCGCCAGAGAATTGACATAATCATGACGCTGCTGCTTTGCCAGAAAACTCATGATTTCCGATGCCAACGAGCGAAAATCCTTATGACCTTTACTTGCCGGATCGTATTCGCTGATGGGCTGTCCGAAGCTGGAAGCTTCCTTGATCTTGGTATTGAACGTGACGATCGTATGAAACATTTTATCGCTAAAATGACTGCGCAGCTCGGCCAAAATCTCTCTGGCCATCTTTGTTCGTATGTCATACATCGTTGCCAGGACCTTCACGTCTATATCGTGGTTCGTTCGTCTGCATAGCACACTGAGAGTCTCGAGCTGCTTGCTAAGCCCATGGAGTGCAAAATAACCGGTCTCAACAGGAACAATAACATCGGTCGCCGCCCGAAGCGCATTGAACGTCAACAAACCTACGGCGGGAGGACAATCAATCAACGCATAGTCATAATCTTCGCTTATGTCATCCAACGTTTCTTTCAGGCAGAACTCTCGTTCGGCGATGCCCGCCATCTGCTGCTCGAATGCGGACAGATCGATACTGGCCGGTGCCAGCTCCAATCCGTCGGATATCTGCCAGAGTATTTCCGTCAGCTTGATCGGCTCGTTCCTGCTCCTGCTGATTAGCACATCATAGATGCTCTGCTCGATTTGTTCTTCCGGAACCGCCAGGCCGACCGCACAATGCGACTGGGGATCCATATCGATAAGTAAAACTCTTTGACCTAATCCGGCCAAGGCACTCGCAAGGTTAATCGCCACCGTCGTTTTACCACAACCTCCTTTTTGATTCACAATCGCTATGGTTTTCATAGTTTTCTCCAGTCTCTGAGACATCCATGTTCAGTTCTTTACGGTAAAACGGAACCATCGGAAAAAATAACCGGAAGGCCGCTTTTATACAACAAAAAAACACCCTTTTTAATATTAATAAAGGCTCAAAGCCCTATAAACTTTTTTTCGGCAAAGAATAGCAAAAAACTTTATCCTTTTATGGGACCAGCCGATAAAAATCCCAAAAATCAATATAATCAGCAGCAATTTTACCCAGTCCGCTCCGTCAAAAAGGGTAAAAAACCGAACGGGACCAAACGGGAAAAACAAAAAACTTCCTCTTTTGCAAAGGAACGCAAAAGAGGAAGTAATGTTTTGCCGTTAAACAGCTTTTATCTTTTACCCAGACAACTTGATATTATTGTCCTTTGACCCTGACCTTGATTGCTTTTGCCTGAGCGGCCTTCGGCAGCGTTATGGACAAAACGCCGTTTTTGCATGTAGCATCAACCTTTTCAGAATCCACATCCGTCGGAAGTGTCAATTCTCTTCTGAAGCTGCCGTAGCTGCTTTCAATATGGTAATAACCTTTTTCTTTTTTCTCCTCCGAGAATTTCTTTTCTCCGCTGATGGTCAACGTATTACCATAAACTGAGATGTCGATGTCTTCGGCGTTGCAGCCCGGTATTTCCGCCCTGACAAGAATCGAGTTTTCATCTTCGGCCACATCGACCGCCGGCTAGGTTTTGTAACCGACAAAAGGTCTATCCAGCCCCCTGAAGAATCTGTCAATTTGGCATGTCTTCTGCTAAAGAGATATACGGCTGTGATGACACAAGATAATTAAAAGAGGAAACAGGAAAATACTCAAAGTTCGAGTGTTGAAACTTGATTTTAAAACGGGATTCTTGAAGGAACGAACTATCAAAATCTATTATTCTGTCGGCGGACTAAGATACTGAAAAAATTCCGAATCGCCGGGTAAAACAATCGTCGTACCTTCGCCAAGCGACTTTACGTAAGCTTCCAATGTCCGAACAAATGAGTAAAACTCAGGATCGTTTTCATATGCCTTGGCATATATTTTGAGTGCCTCGGCGTCACCTTCGCCTTTTAACTTCTCGGCCTGCATGTAACTTTCGGCGAGCAGGATTGTCTTATCTTTGTCGGTCTGTGCCCTAACCTTTACAGCCTCTTCCTCGCCTTCAGAGCGATACTTTTTTGCGATTCTCTGCCTTTCGGCCTTCATTCGGTCAAAGACCGAATGGGTAACATTCTGCGGCAGGTCAGCCCGCTTTATTCGCACATCGATAACCTGGATTCCATAGTCGGCGGCTTTCTGAGCGCACTGCTCGGCCACTTTGTGCATTATCTGCTGGCGGTTGACAGACACTATTTCCGTCAACGTGTGCCTGGCAAGCTCTTCGCGCAACTCAGAAAAGACGATATCATCCAGTCTTTCCTGGGCGCCGGTCTCGTTTGCCACGGTTTGGTAAAATTTGAGCGGGTCGACGATTTTCCACCGGGCATAGTTATCAATAACCATGTACTTTTTGTCGTCGGTCATAATGTTTGCCGCAGCGGCGTCATACTCCATAACCCTGGCCTCGAATCTGTGCACTGACTGAATCAGCGGTATCCTGAAGTGCAGGCCGGGTTGTTTTACTTCTCTTACGAATTTTCCCAACTGAGTAACAATGGCCTGTTCAGTTTCATCTACAGTGAACAGTGAAGTTGCCAATGCCGCTGCAATTATCGCAATGAATACAATCATACTGATAAGTTTTTTATTCATCTTGACCTCCTACTCTCCGGGTTTGGATTTTGCGGGGTACTGGTAAATGGGGCACCCTCAAGTGGCAAAAGTTTCAGCAGGCCGTCACCAGCCTCGGAATCTATTATAAACTTTCTGATGCCCGGGAGCACTTGCTCCATCGTTTCCAAATAGAGCCGTTTTCGCGTTACATTTTTTGCCTTTTCGTACTCTTGAAGCACGGCTAAAAATTTCGCCACATCGCCCTGCGCCCGTTTTATCTTCTCCTCCTTGTAGCCCTCTGCCTCCAAAACTATGCTCCTGGCCTGGCCGCGTGCCTTGGGGATGATGTCTTCTTGATAACCTTTGGCTTCCTGTATCAACTTGTCTTTATCTTCCTTGGCACTAACGACATCGCTAAATGATGAAGCAACCTCTTTTGGCGGCTGGACAGTCTGAAGTTTAACCTCAATTATTCGAACGCCGCTTTCGTATCCATCGACTATCTCTTGAACTAGTGCGCGGATGTCGATTTCCACCTGCAGTTTTTCCTTAATGAGCACATCGTCAATCGGCCTTTTACCTACAACCTGTCGCAGCGCCACTTCGGCTGCATCTTTAATCGTACCCTGCGAGCCTTCCAGATTGCGAACATTAAACAGGTAGTCAGCAGGATCCTTTATCTTGTACTGGACTATGATTTGCGCATCGATAATCTGCTCGTCACCGGTAAGCATCAGTGATTCTTCAGGATGGAAGTTGTATCTTGCCGGTGGGCCCGTGCTAATTGTTTCAAAGCCGATTTCTACCCGCCTAACCTGTTGTATCTTGGGTCTGTCGACCTTTTCGATTGGGCTGGGCAAGCGGTAATGCGGACCTGGTTCAGTTACCCTTACGGCTTTGCCAAATCGGCGTACTACTCCCTGCTCATCAGGTCCTACGATATATATCCCCGACAAAAGCCATAGTAATAGTAGAATCGGGATTGCCAATTTGAGCCAGGGGATCCACTGTTTAGGAAGATTCAGATTCATCCTATACTCACCTGTTTCCCAGCGACTTATCCGTTCCATATGAGTCCCTTTCCAGGATATAAGCTACGTATAGTCGCAGCCGTATATCATCAATTATAGATTGGCCCGGCATCGTGTCAATTAAATTTAGAGGTAGTGCGGGGCTTGCCCTGCCGCGATAGTTTGGGTATTATATGGCATTATGACCAATCACAAACATTCTGAAAAAATGACAAACGAAAAAGGAAAAAGTCCCTCAGAAAGTGCCGTAGAGACAAGATACCTGATTATGCCGCAGCAGGCCAATCCTCACGGCACCGCCTTCGGAGGCGCGATTGTCGCCTGGATAGACATGGTCGCGGCCATGGCGGCACAAAGACACGCAGGCTGTGAAGTTGTCACCGCGGGCATCGATTCACTGGCATTCAAAGAGCCGATTCGCATCGGCGACCACGTCACCCTAAAGGCCTCGGTCAATTACGTCAGCCGTTCGTCAATGGAAGTCGGTGTCCAGGTAACCAAGGAAGATTCGCACACCGGCAAAAAAGTTTTAGCTACGACGGCATTCCTGACATTTGTGGCTCTGGACGAAAACAAGAAGCCGACCGCTGCACCGCCGATAGTACCCGAAACGCAGGAGGAAAAACGCCGGTACGAAAATGCGAAACACCGCGTCCGTGCCAGACAAAAAAAATTGGTTTTTCTCAAAAGAACCGGGACTCCCGACATAAATTCATCCATTTAGGACTGTCATTTTGGCACATAATTTTGTAAAGGAACACCGCAGTTGTGGTTTTCATTTAAATGTTGTAAACTAACCACGTTTGAAAATATATCAATGGGGTAAAAGCAAGATGAACGAAATAACAAATCAATTAAAGCTGGATACTTTACCCACCCTAATTCGCGAATCCGTAAGGCTCTTTGCCGGGCAACTAATAACAGCTCTGGGTGAAAACCTTCGAAGTATTACCGTAGTCGGAAGCAGCCTCACGGAGAATTTCAAGCCCGGCGGAAGCGACATCAACACTGTCGTTGTTCTTGAAAGACAGGCTCTTAATTCGCTCAAGTCAATAGCCCCAATGGCAAGACCGATGAGCAGGAAAAAGATTTCGCCGCCTTTGCTTATGACACTTTCCTATATCGAACGCTCTCTCGACGTGTTCTGCGTCGAATTTCTGGACTTCCAGCTTACCCACCGGACGGTTCTCGGTGACGACCCCTTTGCGAACCTGACATTCGAGAAAAAAGGTGTCCGTCTGCAATGTGAACGGGAGCTTAAAGCAATGCTCATCCGGCTCAGGCAGGGCTACATTGCCGCCGCGGCAAACAAGAAACTGGTCCGCGACATACTCATATCGACGGCAAAGGGACTGGCGCCGCTGATAAGGGCTATGCTGTGGCTCAAAGACGCTGGGAGGCCCGCTGGATCCGAACAAACTTTCAGAAAAGCTTCCGAGCTTTTTTCGACAAAACTTGATTCACTTATCACATCCGAAAAATGGAGGTATGAAAAGATACGTCCGGATGAAAATCTAATCAACAATACATTCGAATCGGTTTATTCATCCGTCGAAAAATTAGCCGAGATTGTTGACAAACTCGGGGCCTGACAATGCAACGACTCTTCCATTTTATCTTCGTGCCGATGCTTGTGATAACAGCCGCCGCAACTAATATTTATGCCCAGGCTGATTTGCCGGTGCCACGTCATTATGTCGAAGATTACGCCAATGTAATAAACCAGGACAATGAGCAATCACTTAACAAAATATTGCAGGAATTAGAACAAAAGACCGGTGCCCAGTACATAATTCTGACTGTCCAGACAATCGGTAATACAACTATCGAACGGTTTTCCATTGAACTGGCTCAGAAATGGAAACTCGGTCAAAAAGGCAAAGACAACGGGATGCTTTTCGTCCTCGCAAAAAATGACAGAAAATGGCGATTCGAGGTCGGTTATGGATTGGAAGGTTCTGTAACCGACCAGTACTGCGGCCGGGTCGGCAGGGAGGTATTAGTGCCGTATCTTAAAAAAGGGGATTACAGTAAGGGAATTTATCTGGCAAACATGCAGATTGTACAAACAATCGCCTCCGAAGCCGGAGTTGCTTTAACCGGCATGCCCGACATAAAGCCTGTCCCCGTCAGACGCGACAGAAGAGGGACACCCTGTTGTGGTTTCTTGCCGATTTTGTTTTTCATGTTCCTGCTATTCGGCGGCCTCGGCGGAAGAAGAATGGGCTGGTGGTTCTTTTTGCCGTTTATGTTAGGCGGTTTCGGAGGTCACGGCGGATACGGCAGGAGCGGCTCATTCGGAGGCGGAAGCTTCGGGGGAAGTTTCGGAGGGTTCGGCGGAGGTATGGGAGGAGGATTCGGTGGAGGAGGCGCAAGCGGTGGTTGGTAAACATGAAATCCAAAGAGAAATGTCACAAGGGGAAAAACGAAAATGAGAAATTACGGAAAAGCATGGATCGTTCTTATTGTCATTTTATTTGCTGCGCTTCTGATTGGGATCGGAATCTTCGGATTGTACATCACCGGCTATAACAGGGCGGTCAACCTCGAGCAGAATGTAAAACAGGCACAGGCAGATATAGAATCCACACTACAACGAAGAATGGACCTTATACCCAATTTAGTGAATACGGTCAAAGGTTACGCAGAGCATGAAAAAGAGATCTTCGAGAGCATCGCAAAGTCGAGAGAGAAGTATTTCCAGGCCGATACGACGGCGGGAAAGCTGAAAGCAAACAGCGAGCTCGGTGGATTTCTCTCGAGGCTTTTAATGCTGCAGGAAAGATATCCGGATTTAAAAGCCAATGAGAGATTCCGAGATCTCCAGAACCAACTGGAAGGCACGGAAAACAGAATCAACGTCGCCCGCATCAGGTATAACGAGGCCGCCAAACAATTGAATGCCTATAGCAGGCAATTTATCGGCTCATTCTTCTGTAAAAGGGCCGGCGTGGAACCGGTAGAATATTTCGAGGCAACCGAGCAAGCTAAGACAGAAGTGCCAAAAGTGGAATTCTAAATATTAATCCCGGATAAAACAATATGGCAAATGAAAAAGGTAAAAGCCCGAAAGAAAGTGCCGTAGAGACAAGATATTTGATTATGCCGCAGCAGGCCAATCCTCAGGGCACCGCCTTCGGAGGCGCGATTGTCGCCTGGATAGACATGGTCGCGGCCATGGCGGCGCAAAGGCATTGCGGCAAGGAAGTTGTCACCGCGGGCATCGATTCACTGGCATTCAAAGAGCCGATTCGCATCGGCGACCACGTCACCCTCAAGGCCTCGGTCAATTACGTCAGCCGTTCGTCAATGGAAGTCGGCGTCCAGGTAACCAAGGAAGATCCGTACTCCGGCAAAAAAGTTTTAGCTACGACGGCATTCCTGACATTTGTGGCTCTGGACGAAAACAAGAAGCCGACCGCTGCACCGCCGATAGTACCCGAAACGCAGGAGGAAAAACGCCGGTACGAAAACGCCAAACACCGCGTCCGTGCCAGAAAAGAACTTATCAAAAAAATAAGCTGAGAAACTGTAAATCAGAGACAAACAAAGTTATTTTTTCAATCTTTTAAATATTCACGGTTTTCGTTGGTTTTTGCGGAACTTATTGGGAATCTTTCCGACTTTATCTATAATATCCAAAGGCATATTCTAAAGGGAAATCAAAAGCTGACTTGCAATGTCTGCAGTAAAAATAATCGAAATCAAGGCACTCACAAAGCGATACGGCAAAGACCGCGGTGTCGAGGACTTGTCCTTCGATATCGAACGGGGTGAAGTCTTCGGCTATCTGGGGCCGAACGGCTCCGGTAAGACGACAACGATACGATGCCTGATGGGTCTGCTCAGGCCGACATCCGGTAACTGCTATATTTTAGGCCGGTGCATTGAGCCGGGGCAGGCAACACAGCACAACCGCATCGGCTATCTGCCCGGCGATTTTCGCATCTGGCCGGGACGCTCGGCACGCCAATCTCTCAAACTAATGGCAAAACTCGGCAACGGCAATAACCCAGATAAGCGACGAGTGGAATTGGCCGAAAGGCTCGATCTGGATCTTGACCGTAAAGTCAGGGCTTTATCGAAAGGAAATCGCCAGAAAGTTGGTGTCATCTATGCCTTCCAGCATCAACCCGAGGTACTTATTCTTGACGAGCCTACTATCGGGCTTGACCCGCTGATAAGTCAGGTGGTGCTTGATTTGATTCGCGAAGCCGCACGAGAGGGCGCCACTGTTTTACTGTCCTCGCACGATTTGAGTGAGGTTGCCGCCGTATGCGAAAGGGCGGCAATCCTGCGCGAGGGACGCCTTGTCGAGCTGGCACCGATTTCAAAAATTGTCCGGCAGGGACAAAGGCGCCTCAAAATCTGGTTCGCCGAGGGAACAAAGACTCCCGTATTGCCGGCAGACAAACTCCCGGGCGTGCGAGTAATCGAGCAGAACTCCAATATATTGCACCTTTCTTACCAGGGAACAGTCGATGCCGTCCTCAAATGGCTCGCACAGTTCCCGGTAGATCGCATCGCAACGCCGGAAACGTCACTCGAAGATGCATTCATGCAATACTACCGAAAGGAGGGCGGCCATGAAAAATAACCACCGCTCTTCATTCCCCTGGCCGCTGCTTATGTTCTGGATCCGCCGGATTCTGCTCGCGTGGTTTTTGATCGCATTCTGGATATTCCTTTTTCAGATCATCGTCTGCGGCATCGTTCATGACAACGAAAAGGTAAAGGCATTCCTTCAGTACATCGACCTGCTGCCGGGTTTCATAAAAACGATGATGGGCGGAGATGCATTGCAGCTTGGTAATGTTGCGGGACTAATCTCAATCGGCTATCAGGAACCCTTCGTTCTGCTGTTGTATATGCTTTTTGCCGTCGGTGTCCCTACTGCTTTGCTGGCCGGCGAAGTCCAGAACGGAAACATGGAGCTGATACTGTCCCGGCCGACCACAAAAACGCACGTCTATATCTGTGTCGCCCTTATCACCGTTACCGGCATGGCCGCACTTGTCCTGGTAATGTTCCTGGGAACCGTGGTCGCTACCAACATTTACGAATTCGAGCAGGAAGTGCCGCTTCACTCTTTTTTCAAGCTGGCAATCGTCGGCGGAATCCTCGCCAGTTCGGTCGGAGGAGTCGCACTGCTTGCGGCAGCGTGTTTTCGCCGTGTCACCGCAGTATCACTGACGGTCGCTTTTCTAGTCGTGAACTATTTTATCGCAATTATCAGCGAATGGTGGCCCATAATGAAACCGCTCACTCCCCTTACCATCTTCTATTACGTGAATCCGTCACTGATTCTCGGCCAATCAGTATGGCCGATACGCGATATGGCCGTGCTAATAACGCTCCTTGCCGTCTCGACCCTGCTGGGCGGTATCATCTGGCAGCGCCGCGATCTGCCGCTATAAAATTGGGTTCGTTTTTTCAACCGCAGATTTAGCGGATTGGTGCTGAATTTCCCATATTTACTTGTTATAAAAGAGCTTGTGTTATTTTACCCAATTTGAAATTGGGTTTGTTTTTTCAAAAAGGGTCGATTTGTAGAGAACGCTCTACATCTGTCGAATCCCCCCGAGGGTGGTATGTTTAGCCGTGGCCGATACGGCCACGGGCAACCCCCGGACAAGTCCGGGGGCTAACAGATTTTTATTACCCCATTTTCTCCTTCGTTATTCAGTATTCAGTATTCGATGCTCGTCCTGAGCTTCGTCGAAGGATTCGCGATCCCATTCGTTACATATTTTACCCAAAAATCCCCCTATCACAACAAAAAACCCCGATTATTCCGTGAAATCCCCGTTTTTAAACGAAAAATGTCCATGACTCGCCACTTTGTATTAGACGTTCGATTTTCTTAAGAAATCGTTCGGAACACATAGTATATGTGCTATAATCATACTGGAATCTGTGAGTAAAAGAACTTAGAGGAAGGCAAAATTGTTAAAAGAGGCGGTAAGAGATGGATATAAATTCTCTTAATTTACAGACCATTGGCGCATTGGCATCGATTACAGGATTATTCCCAAGTTTTGTTCAATGGTTTACAAGCGAGTATCATGCGAAAAAATCAAAGAAGAAAGAAAAGACAGAGGACATCATTGAGCATTATCTCGAGTGGTTGCGCAGACAAAGGCACAATGAAATTCTCAAAAAGCTTTCCGACTCGAAACAAGCACAGAATGAGCTGCATAACCTTATTAATCAGTTGATGGAAACATCAAAAAAGGATCGAGATAAATTCCTAACACGACTGGAAAAAATGGACTCCGGACTCCACACGAAACTGGATGTAATAGTCGATAAGTTGAGTGAAAGCGGATTAAGAGAGAAGCCGGAGGTAAAAGCAAAATGGCCGGAGGTATCGCTACCGCTTGGTGGGCCGAAGGTCTCGGTGCCGTTTGCGGGACGCAAGGAGGAATTGAAAGAGCTAACTAAGGCTATGGGCGGGAATGAAACAGTTGTCGCTATTGTCGGATTAGCGGGGCAGGGCAAGAGCTGTCTGGCGGGCGAATGGTTAAAAAGTGGAGCACGACCACCAAAAGGGATTGGCCTTTTCTGGCGAAAGCTCTATGAACCGGGATTCACATTCGATATCTTCCTTGACCATTTGCATCTGTACCTGACAGGCCGGCATATCAACCGCCAGCAAATCACATCTATGGATGCAAGGGCGGCCATAGTCAATGACCTGCTCAGGGAAAGACCTTGCTGGATAGTCTTAGATGGTGCCGAGCGCTGGCTGAAGCGCTGGGCGGACCGGCCGGATGCCGGAGTCGAAGATATCACGGCCGATGATCGCGCAGCACAGGAACCGGCACTCGATAAATTCCTAAAGGGCGCTAATTTCTGGGACAACGGCTCGAAACTGCTTTTGACCACACGTGCGGTGCCCGGCGCGCTGGATGAGAATCTGCCCGTAAGAATCGGAAGAAAGCCAAAGGATGAAGATGACAAAAGCGATGTTCGTCTGGATAATCTGGCCCCAACCGAGGCGGTCGGGCTTCTAAAATATTTAAAAGTCAAAGGTGACCAAGAGATTATGCTCAAAGCGGCTGATACCTATGGCAATCATCCATACGCCGTACACGTTCTGGGTGCCTTGATACGTGATTTATATCATGGAAACGTAGCCGAATGGGAAAAAGTCAATCCGTTAGAAGAAGCAAAGCTGGACGATTTGTTTGAGAAAATCATCGAACATCGTAAAGATGATTTTGGGCTTTTAGTAATTATTGCCTGTTCTGTCACACCTGTTCCCAGCCGGCTGCTAACTGAAACGCTGGTTCTTGATGAAAATCAGATACGCCGAAAACTTTCGGAATTAGCCAAGTGGCAGATGGTCGAATTTACCCAAAGCGCATCAGTTGATCAGCATGCTGTTGTCAGAAGATTTTTGACAGAGCGATTAGGTGAGAAAGAAGTAAAAGAGCTGCAAAAATCAATCGCTCGCTGGTGGGTCGAGCAAAAAGTTCCTGATATGCCGGAAAATATCGAACAGCTCCGCCCCCTCCTGAATGCCGTTGAGCATCTTCTTGCCGCACGAGAACCAAAAGCTGCAACGGATGTCTTTTTATCAAAATGGTCGGAGGAATGTCTTTATGCTGTAGGTGAATGGCTATGGATGTTTGGCTATCTGGAAGAGCTCAACCGGATTCTTGGAGATGCGATAAAAATCTATATAGAGGTTATCGAAAAAGAGAGCCGGTTAGAGCTGCGAAATGACCTGGCAATGTGTTACCTCAATCGGGGCGTTGCCTATAATGCTCAGGGCAGGCTCGATGAGGCGATTGAAGACTACGGCAAGGCAATTAAGATTCGAGAACAGCTTGTAGAACGAGAGAACCGGCAAGAGCTGAGAAATGACCTGGCTATGTGCTATAACAACCGGGGGCTTGCCCATAGTTCTCAGAGTAAGCTCGACGAGGCGATAGATGACTACGGCAAGGCAATTAAGATTCGAGAACAGCTTGTAGAACGAGAGAACCGGCAAGAGCTGAGAAATGACCTGGCTATGTGCTATAACAACCGGGGGCTTGCCCATAGTTCTCAGAGTAAGCTCG
>Ga0315549_1002722_pt1 | contig 16453 bp, 18 predicted proteins | sample SalMarSW160200MG_FD_203101 | JGI IMG/M metagenome (GOLD analysis project Ga0315549, IMG submission 203101) | Salt marsh sediment microbial communities from the Plum Island Ecosystem LTER, Massachusetts, United States - Salt Marsh Sediment SW1601-200 ... | reverse complement strand
GCCACTAAATCAATCCTGTTTTTCTCCAGAAGTGCATCAATTTCACTCTTAAAATTCGCAAATCGCTGTCGGTCATGCCTGTAATTGGCATAAACCCTTTCAGTTGAGCAACTTACCTTCGGCAGCAATAAAATCGCCATAAAATCAAAATTTACATCAAATTCCCTTATTTTTTCTCCCCTGCCGGTACAAAACGCCAAAGGCCCGCCCAAAAAGAAGACGACGTCACTTCCTAACTGCGATGCAAGTCCGGCAAGCCGGTCCCTGTCCAGCCTGAGCCCAAGAAACTCATTAATACCAATCAACGCAGCCGCTGCATCTGTGCTCGCCGACCCTAAACCGGCCCCGGCAGGGATTTTCTTGTTCAAAGTTATCTTAATATCCGCTTTTCGTCCCACGACTTGGAGCAATTGCTCACAGGCCGTATAGATAAGGTTGTTCCTGCCCTGCGGCGCCCATCTGGGTCCCCGGCAGACCAATTCTATCCCTGCTTTTGTCCCCGGCTCGATAAGCAGTTCATCGAAAAAATTTATCTTGGCCATTATGGTCTCAAGCTCATGAAACCCGTCAGGCCGTTTACCCGACACTAACAGCGACAGGTTTATCTTCGCCGGCGCTAATACTTTTAGCCGGTCGTGTGACCTGGTAATCTGGCTTATTGGCTCTTGAGTCACGCTAATACCTCATCAACAACTTGTTCATTGACAGTATATGCTAATCTCCTTATTTTGTCAGCAGCGCTTGGCTTATATTTATCCATTAGCAACAAACGGCTCTGACCAGTATACATATATTGGAAGAACAGAAAAATATGGCAACAGGTAATAGTAAAGAATTAGATTTCAGCAGTTTACCTGTTTATCAGCCTCGTAAATTCGTACCTGAAAATATCAACCTTGGTGATATCAACGAAGTAACTGGGCTTTATTACAAACTTTTAGAACGCCCGATTAGTTCGAGCGGACAGCTCGAACAGTTTATACTCAACCGTTCGGAATTAGAAGCCGTTCTCAACCAGTATCAATCCGTACTTTATATCAGGATGACCTGCCAGACAGATGACCGGGAGCGAGCGGATGCTTACAAGAAATTTATCGAAACTGTTGCTCCTGCGATAAAACCAATCGCTGATAAGCTCGACCGCAAGTATCTCCAAGCAAGAGAAGCTTTCGCTCTGGATAAGAAGCGATACGAAGTTTATGACCGCAATATTAAAGCCGATGTTGAATTGTTCCGTAAAGAAAACGTTCCGCTTGAAACCGAAGAGGAAGTCCTCAGTCAGGAGTATCAGACAATATGCGGTGCGATGATGGTACAGTTCCGGGGCAAAGAGCATACAATGCCGGAAATGAGAATTTATCGGGAAAAGACCGATGGGAACCTCAGAGAATCCGCATGGCGGGCAACGGCAGAGCGCTACCTTCAGGATGCTCAAAAGTTAGATGATATTTTTGACAAGATGGTCGCCGTTCGCCACAAGATAGCGCTTAACGCCGGTTTTGATAATTATCGTGATTATAAATTCCGACAATACCACCGATTCGATTATACCCCCCAGGATTGCAGGCATTATCACGATGCAGTTGAAAAAGTGGTTGTTCCCGCGCTTGCGGATATTTACCAAAACAGAAAAAAACTTATGACTCTGGCATCGCTTCGGCCCTGGGACCTTAATGTGGACCCGCAGGACCGTGAGCCTCTTAAACCTTTCGATAATATTGATGAGTATCTGGCCGGTACAAAGAAAATATTTCAGAACATTGGGCTGGAATTCGCAAACCAGTTTCAGGAGATGGGCGACCTTGGTCTGCTCGACATTGACAGCCGAAAAGGTAAAGCGCCCGGCGGATACCAGGCAAGCCTGTCAGAGATACGAAAACCGTTTATTTTTGGAAATGTTGTTGGAATAGATAACGACCTTCGTCTTCTCTTGCATGAAGGCGGGCATGCCTTTCATTCTCTTGCCTGTACGGATGAACCTATATATGCGTATCGGCACGCTCCGATAGAGTTTGCCGAGGTAGCGTCCCAGGCAATGGAGTTGTTCGGCTTTGAGCATTTAAGCGCGTTTTACAACGAAGAGCAGGCACAGCGTTCCATTCGCTGTCATTTTGAAGAAGTTATTATCCTTTTAGCCTGGATTGCCCTGATAGATGCATTTCAGCATTGGATTTATGAAAATCCAAATCATACTGCAAACCAACGATGTGAAGTATGGATGCAGATTCATAACCGTTTTGGAAGTAACTTAATTGACTGGTCAGAACTGAATATTGAGCATAAATACTTATGGCATCGCCAGCTGCACATTTTTCAGTTCCCGTTCTATTACATCGAATATGGCATCTCTCTTCTCGGCGCGTTAGGGCTTTGGCTGCAAAGCAGAAAAAATCCGGCTGGTGCATTAGCCAATTATCGTAATGCCCTGGCTTTAGGCGGTTCCCGACCTTTGCCGGAACTTTTTGCCGCCGTGGGTCTGGAATTTGATTTTTCGGAAAGGACAATTAAACCGCTGGTTGACGCTGTTCAACAGGAGCTGAGCCGGTTAAGATAAAACGCATTATAAATAGTTCTTTCCAAACGGTATTTTATGACAGAGATTGAACCATCAACGAGCGACGAGCGACAAGTAACGAACAACAAGGTTGCCTGGTGGCACTGGCACCGCAGGCTGTACAACTGGATCACCCAATGGGCGGATACTAAATACGGAATGATGGCTCTTATCCTGATTGCCCTGACCGAACCTATCTGTGTGCCTATTCCTGCCGATGTTATGGTAATAGGGATGTGCCTGGGCAAGCCGAAACGCTCGCTGAAATACGGCCTGACCTGTGCATTCTTCTCGGTTCTTGGCGGTACAATCGCATTTTCGCTCGGCCTGGCAATCGGCGGCGAAAGGGTCGTGCATTTCTTCGAACAAATCAGCTTCGGGCCGGTACATTTAGGAGACAAGGCAAATCTGGCCCTTGAGCTCTATAAAAAGTACGATTTCTGGGCCATTGCCGTTTCCGCGTTAACGCCCGTACCCTATATGCTGTTCAGTTGGGTCGGCGGCATGGCGAAAGTGCCCCTAACAAAGTTCATTGGTATAAGTTTGATATTTCGTACTATGCGTTTTGGCGGCGAGGCGTTGCTGTTTTATCTCCTCGGTGAAAGGGCACGCCGGCTGATAGAGAAGTATTTCAATATTGCTACTTTTGTTGTTATCATATTACTGGCTTTACTCGTTTACATAATGAGAAGGCTGGGCCATATATTCGGCGGCTGAAAATTGGAAGAAACTCAAAAACAACTACTTCTGAAGGCTGCCAGGGACACCATCGAAGCGGTAATAACCGGCAAACCTGTGCCCTCAGCCAAATCGGACGATCCACAACTGAATGAGAACTGTGGATGTTTTGTCACCCTAAAAAACGGTGAACAGCTCCGCGGGTGCATCGGCCAGTTCACCTCAGAGATGCCGCTAATCGAATTAGTCAGCCAAATGGCCAAGGCCTCAGCCACAGGCGACCTCAGGTTTTTTGGCAATCCTGTTACTCCCGATGAGCTGCACGAGCTCGACATCGAGATTTCAGTACTGTCTCCTTTAAAAAAAACCGAAGACCCACTTAACTTAAGATTGGGTGTCGATGGAATCTATATCAAAAAAGGCCATACATCCGGCTGCTTTCTGCCGCAGGTCGCTACAGAAACCGGCTGGAGCAAAGAAGAATTTCTTTCTTATTGCTGTTCTCACAAAGCTGGTTTGCCGGCAGACGCTTGGAAAGACAAGAGTACCGATGTATTCCTGTTTACAGCCGAGGTCTTCGGCGCACCGTTTGCAGATATCTGATATATTTGTTATAATTACCTGTTGCTGATGTTCAAAAATAATAAAAAGCGTTTTTCTGTTTTAACGGCAGTTTTAATTGTCGGCGGTATATTTCTCGCCGGAGGCCCCGATAGTTCAGGCAAATCCGCAAAAATAGACACACCTGCGGGTATGGCTGCATACCTCAAGGCCCGAAGACTTCCTATGCTCAAATCTGTCGAGCCGTGGGAAAATAAATACGGTCCGGGTCTCAAACTCACCACCGACCACTACGAAGTGTACACCACACTGCTCAACCCGCTGATACTCTCCCGCGTGCCGGGCTTTGTCGAATCGGCATATAAGGCATACCAAAAGCAATTGCCCGAACTTGTCGAAACACAATTCAAACTGTCTATTTATCTCTTTGCCAAACGCAAACAATGGGATGATTTCACCAAAGTCTTCGCCGGCGAAAACGCACCCCTTTATCTCAAAATCAAATCCGGCGCCTATTGTCTCAAGGACGCCTGTGTCACCTACAATATCGGCAGCGACGCCACCTTCAGTGTTCTCGGCCACGAAGGCTGGCATCAGTTCAATAAAAGACATTTCAGATACCGCCTGCCAAGCTGGCTGGACGAGGGCATCGCTATGGCGTTCGAGTCAAGTCGTTACCAAGACGGCCTGTTTACGTTCGACCCCAGCCAGAACTTTAACCGCCTTGGCGGACTGAAACTCACACTGGCTAAAGACAAAATGATTCCGCTCAAAGTCCTGATAGGCCTGGACCCCGGCCAGGCCGTACGCATAGGACAGGACGCTACACAGGCCTTCTACAGTCAGTCATACGCCCTGGTGCGTTTCCTTAAAGAAGACAACTACGGACAAAAATTGGCCCAGTATCACCAGCTGCTGATGGGGGCGGTCGACGGCACCTGGCCGCTGACGGACGAGGCAAAGAAAATCGCCGCCGACCGAAACATTCCTATGACTGTTGGATATAATCGTGCTGCAGGAACAAAACTTTTTGAATACTACATCGGCACCGACTTTGCAGACATCGAGCAACAGTACCTGCTTTTCTGCAAAAAACTTGTCTATCGCGTAAACTTAAAGAATCAGCCTTAGCGCTGTATTCAGCTTGTTGATAATGCAGAATCCTCCACGAATCATACTCGCATCCGCTTCACCACGCCGAAAAGAGCTTTTAACCAAGGCCGGTTACAAGTTCGACGTTATTGTCTCGGACATTGATGAATCCGGCTTTCCCGTTGAAAATGCCGAACCGGCTGAATATGCAAAGCAGCTTGCCCTTGCCAAAGCCAGAGCAGTCGCCAAACACTATCCCGAAGCCGTCGTAATAGGCGCCGACACTATAGCCGACTCCGACGGAAAAATAATCGGCAAACCAAAAGACCAAAAACACGCCGAACAAATCACTCGACTGCTTTTCAGCAAACCCCATAAAGTCATAACCGGTCTGGCAATTATAAGACTAAGGGACAATTTTCAGCTTATTGAAAGTGACACCACGGTTGTTTACCCACGGAAAATGACAGAACAACAAATCGCAAAACACATAGAAAGCGACACATGGCAGAATAAAGCCGGCGCATACGCAATTCAGGAAACCGGCGATGAGTTCGTCGAAAGAATCGAAGGCAGCCTCACAAATGTTATGGGCCTGCCTGTCGAGCTACTCAAAGAAATGCTCGAAAAAGCATTATAGTAAATCACTTGATTCGCTGACCCGGCTTAGCGCCTTCGTCGGCTGTCAGCATAAACAAATCTTTACCTCCGCTGCCCGACGCCAGTATCATTCCTTCACTGGTTCCGAATTTCATCTTCCGCGGTTTCAAATTAGCAACACAAACTACTGTCTTGCCTATAAGCTCCTCGGGTTTATAAGCCTGCGCAATTCCCGCAAAAACCTTCTTCTCAACACCGCCCAAATCAAGCTTCAGCGCCAGCAGCTTGTCAGCCCCTTCAACACTCTGCGCATCTATAACTTTGGCTATTCGCAAATCCACCCTGGCAAAATCATCAATTGTAATTTCCGGCGCTATAGGTTCGATTTGCTCTCCTGGCACCGGCTGCTGCGATTCCCTACTCTCTTCTATCATGGCGTCCACCTTTTTCTTATCAACTCTCTCGAACAGCCGTTTGAATTTGTTTATAGTGTGGTTCTCAAGTACTTCTTTTATATCATCAATCGTGAGCGGAGAGACATTTAAAAACTTTTCAACCTTCCCAGCAAAAACAGGCAAAATTGGCTTGAGATAAATTGTTAAAATTTTAAATGCATTTATAACAGCAGTTAATGTCGTTCTTGTTGCCTCGGCATCAGTTTTTATAGTCTCCCAAGGCTGTTTCGCCTCGATATACTGATTTATCCAGTCAGCTAGCGAGCTAATTCTGCGAACTACGCCGGCGTAGTTGAGGCGTTCATAGCCATCGCAAATATCGGGGCTACTTGTCCCAATATTACCTACCAATAGCTGACCTTCCTGGTCTAATCGGCCGAGCCTGTTCCCAAAATGTTTTTCCAGCATGGGACCTGAACGTGATGCAATGTTTGCGAGTTTGCCGACCAGATCGGAATTGGTCCTGTTTATAAAATCATCGATACTCAGGTCGATATCCTCGACAGCGGAGGTCAGTTTGCTGGCATAGTAGTATCTCAAAAACTCCGGGTCGAGATATTTCAGGTACGTCGAGGCTTTGATTGAGGTGCCGCGGGACTTGCTCATTTTCTGGCCGTTGACGGTCAAAAAACCGTGAACGAACAGCTTGTTGGCCGTCCGGAAGCCGCTGCCCATAAGCATCGCAGGCCAGAACAGCGCATGAAAATACATAATATCCTTGCCGATAAAGTGGTACAGCTCCCAGTCGTCGCCGTTCCAGACCTGCTCGAAATCCATTCCATTCGCGTCACAGTAATTCTTTGCAGACGCCATATACCCAATCGGCGCATCGAGCCATACGTAAAAGTACTTGTCGTCTTCGCCGGGAATCTTAAACCCGAAATAAGGCCCGTCCCGCGATATGTCCCAGTCCCGCAAACCCGTGCTGAACCATTCATTGAGCTTGTTAGCAACGGACTGCTGTGTATAACCTTTGGCAATCAGCTCTTTGAGCCGCTGTTCGTAGTCAGCCAGCTTGAAAAAATAATGTTCGCTTTGTTTTCGCACCGGCGTGCTGCCGCAATTTGCACAGCGAGGCTCTATCAGCTCCGTTGGATTATGCGTCCCGCTGCAGACCTCACACGAGTCGCCGTACTGGTCGGGTGCCTTACACCGCGGACAGATACCGCGGATGTAGCGGTCGGGCAGAAACATTTTGCAGTTTTCGCAATAGGTCTGCTCGATTTTTCTTTTAACGATGGAGCCTGCCTGGTTGAGAGAATCAAAAATCCTCTCGCTAAGCTCCTTGTTTTCGGGCGAATGGGTAGAATAGTAATTGTCAAAGCCGATATAAAAGCCCTCGAAGTCTTTCAAGTGGTCGGCGTGAACTTTTTGAATCAGTTCTTCGGGTTTAACTCCGGCGTTGCGGGCACTAATCATAACCGGCGTACCGTGCGTATCGTCTGCGCAGAAATACAGGCACCTGTTGCCGCATAGCTTCTGGAATCGGACCCAGATGTCCGTCTGGCCATATTCAACAATATGACCTATGTGAATTGGAGTGTTCGCATACGGCAAAGCTGATGTGACAAGAATCTGTCGCGGCATTTATCTTCCCTGACTATTGTTCCGGGCCCGCCTGCAGGCCCTCGTTCTCTTCGTCCTGTATTTCCTGCTGCTCTTCGTCCTCGATTGGCTTTTCTTCTTCGGCTTCCTTAATGTTGTCTTTCGCCTTTTCAGGCCGCTTAATTACTTCAATATCTTCAACGCTTACCGCCTCTCTCTTGCCGTCGGCATATTCCACAACCACAAGCTGCGTCAGTATCTGTGAATCGAGCACCTTGCCCTCACCGCCGGGTGTCTTTACCATCGCACTTTTTCGCGGCAGCCTTTTCTTGAGTTCTGTATAAGCCTCGTCTTCGTAACGCAGGCAGCATTTCAGCCTGCCGCAGTAACCGCTTATCTTTGACGGGTCCAGCGTAGCCTTTTGCATCTTGGCCATTCGCATATTGACCGGTTTGAGCGCCTTGAGAAACCGCTGACAGCAGCATTGCTGCCCGCAGCTTTCCACATCACCCAGTATCTTAGCTTCGTCACGCGAGCCTATCTGACGCATCTCGATTCTCGTCTGGTACTCCTGGGCAAGCTTTTTGACTAACTCGCGAAAATCTATTCTCCCGTCCGCCCTGAAGTAAAAGATGATTCGCTCGCCGCCAAGAATATGCTCGGCGTCGATAATCTTCATCGGCAGCTCCAGCTCTTCCACGAACTTCTTGCAGCATTCAATCTCATCTTTGACAATCTGGCGAAGGTGCCGTTCCTCATTGACATCCGCCGCAGTAGCGTACCGAACGAATCTGCCCACCGGCTCGAATGCATACTCAATCTCGCTGGCCTGGTAATACTCTTTTATCTGCTCAGGATTGAGCTTGAACTGCCCGCCGCGATATGCTGTCAGTTGCCCTACAAGGTAACCCAGTTCCAGGCCTTTTTCCGTCTTTACCACAACCCGCGCAGGGGTCCTGGGCACGTTGTTCTGGTCGTGCTCAAAAAATCCGAGCGTATTCATCTGCCCGTGGCGGACCAACAGATACTTCTTGTGCTTTTGTAGTTTATTTTTGGCCGAAGCCGTCTTTGACATTCTGTTACCTGAACCTAAGCATTCATCATACCCTATTGCTAAACCTTCATTCTATCACATTCGGCCAGTTTCAACAATAGCTGTTCGAACAGCAGCTTTTCATTAACCGACGATTCCACCCAGTGCAGGGCCTCGAAACAATCTGTGATTTTTTCAGCGGTCTCTTCCGTCCCGAATTTTCGAGCAAGAGCGACAATCCGCTCTTTCTGGTCGGCGTTTGTCATATTGGATTCGTCACCCGTATTTAACCTCATCACGTCGTTCAATGCCGAAATCACAATCCTGATTATCGTCTGGCTGGCTTTACGGCCTATATCGCTTTTACTGGTTGCAGTATCGCTCTTTGCCCAGACCGCACCAATTTCTTTACTCATCTGTAAAATCCGCTTCGCCAGCTCAAGGGAATCTTCATATTTGTATTGTGCAAGCGAGTCAACCAGCTCAATCTTTCTCTGATACAAATCCGCCCCGTCAAGTTCGAGCTGTGCCCAGCTGAACGCCTGGCCGATACTGCCCTGAGCAAGGCTCGAAAAAAACCGGGCCTCTTTCTTTCCCAGCCCTGTTTCAATTAGTTTGTCGAAAATTCGCTGCTGGTCAACCGGCCCGAACCGGATTATCTGGCACCTCGACTTCGTTGTCGCAAGCAGCCTTTCCATGCGTGTGCACAACAAAATTATACAGCAATACACCGGTGGTTCTTCCAGAACCTTCAAAAGTGCGTTCTGCGAAAAGATATTGAGCTTTTCCGCCTCGGACACCACGAATACCTTCCTCGCCGACAACGTAGGCTTGTTCGATACCTGGGCTATCAGAAACTCGCGTATAACATCAACCGGCATCTTGACCGGCGACGTCTTGCCCTTACCGTCTGCGGTAAATTCCAGAAGCTCTTTATAGACGTGTACAAAATCAGAATGAGTCTCCGCCTCGAAACTACGGCACGATTCGCATTGGCCGCAGCTGTCCGCAAAATCCTTTTTCATTTCAGGTTTTTCGCATAACAACAGCTTACCGAACTCATAAGCCGTCTTGAACTTGCCTACTCCGTCGGCGCCGGCGAATATATATGCGTGTGCACTGTGCTCACTCAGATAACCCCGCAGCAATAATCCTATCGCGCTGTCCTGACAGAATATATCTTTCAACGACATAAAATCCCGCTCAATAATAAAAAACCTGGACCACTCCTCTTGCTAAAAGCGATGAACTTATGTGCCGATTTCTCTAATTATGTTTCATGAAAAACTTGTCACTGTCCTCGTAGTTTTTTGGTTTCTTGTACTACGCTTTCGAATTTTCTTTCAACGCCGAGTTCTCTTGCCCATCGCCGCAGATAGCCCCAGTCCAATCTGTCCCACTGGAGTTTTATAACACCGAGAACATCCCTGTACTGAAGTTCCGAATCTGTATTTTTCGCCCAATTAAGTTTACTCAAGATAACATCTTCAGGTGATTGTATCCAAAGCTCAATTCCCATCACACGAGCTTTCACTCTGCGATCAAATTCTGCCAAATGGTAGGAGCTTCCCTTTAGAAATATCAAATCAGCTTTCCAGCCAAGTTCGTTGTCAATAACGTTAAACATTGAGCAAAGTCTCATCGCCTCAAATGCCGCTTCAGAGCTTACATAGTAGCCGGTTTTGAGAGACTCAATAAATTTGGTGAGCTGCTCCTGAGTCGGTGCAATTATTATGTCGGCGTCATTTGTCGCACGAGGCTGACCATGAAGGCTGCTGCCTATAGAACCACATATGGCGTAAGGAATACCACAAGCCTCTATCAGTCCGACGAGTTTCTGGAGAAATCGTTTCTGTTCTTTCATTTGCAATTATCTCGTCCTTCGAATGCTTTACAGTACAGTTCATCTCCAAGAGTAATACGAAGGACCTCCTTACGAACAGCTTGTTCATCGTACTCAGGGTGACGCAGTCGAACGCCTGCCTCGGTGATTTGACGCAGATTGTCGCTCAATTGAAATGTCATCTCGGCACGGCCTTCAATGCCTATTTGTTGTAAAATATCAAACTGTTTTCTTATCGCCTCGATAGTCGTGTCAGCCGGTATTAGATTCATTCAGCACCGAATCCTATCTTTTTATGTCAATCTGACAGCCAGTTTACTAATAATGCACCAATAATACCACCGAGAAAACCGACTACAAGCCAGAACCAGTGGTCTTTGTATTCTGCGAACCATAAACCGCTTGGTACCCACCAAGAATTGTATTTTCGGCCGAGGTCGTAGCCGGCTATAGTCAAAGAGATTGAAGCCACATCAGCTTCACTTTGATGTTTGTGTATTTTTAGAAGGCCTCTTTGTTCGAGTTTCTTATTGGCTACGTCAAGTCTGTTTTTGTCTTGAATGGCTTGATGTACTGCCACCTTCATAGTTTGGGGGTCGAAGTTGCCCTGTTCGTTATTCTTGGTGGCTCCGCCACTAAAGTAGCTCTTAATTTTGTCGGTGTTGTCTTTCACTTCAGATGGTTTCGACCTCATTACTGGTATCCAAAGTGTTGTGTCAAACCATGTTTCTTTGTCAATGTCGCCTATCTTAAGGAAGTATCCTTGCAACAACCTTCTTTCATCCTTTGGCAGCCACATTTATGCGCCTCGTATAGTGGTTAATCAATTATCTGTTTAATCTGTGTTCATTCGTGCCTGCCCGCCGTAGCCTTGGCGTAGGCGGATTAATTCGTGGTTAAATGCCGAACGACCTGGTCAATTACGTTCTTATGCACCTGTCCAATTTCCTCCGTTGCATCTACTACCACCGCACCTGGTACTTGTTCAGCAAGCTTTAGAAAACCTTGTCTTACTTTTTGATGGTATCCGTCGCCTTTTTGTTCTATCCTGTCTAAGTCTCGGTTCCACCTCGTCGCGGCAGTTTCCAAATCCACGTCGAGTATGATGGTCAAATCAGGCCAAGGCTGTTCAAGACAGTCTTCTGCGATTCTAATAACTTTCTCCATACCAAAGCCGCCCGCCCATCCCTGGTAAGCACAGGTGCTCGACAGCCACCTGTCCAGCACTATACATTCACCCTCTCTCAAAGCTGGACCAATCACTTCGTGCCATAGCTGTACCCTCGCAGCCATATACAATAATACTTCCGTTTCGGTCGTCATCGCCGAATGCTCGACGCTCAGCAGTACCTGCCGAATCTTCTCTCCTATCGCCGTCGCCCCCGGGTCGCGCAGTAATTTATGGTTGATGCCGTTTTTCTCCAGCCATTGTCCGAGCAGTTCGACCTGAGTACTCTTGCCGCAGCCGTCCGGCCCGTCAAGAACGATGAATTTACCTGCAAGTTTGCCCTTTATAGTATCGTCAGCCAAGTTTATTCACCCCTGCAATCCAGTAATTATTCGGTGAACATAGATAATACAAACCGGCCATCCCGTCAAAGAGTATTTTACCTCCTGGGCCTCTATCCTCAGTCCCCTAAAATAAAAAAACCCCAATTGTACCTCTTGTACAATCAGGGCTTTGGAAAAGTCTAATTATTGGTATGTAATCCTTTACGCCGCCTCTTGCAGAGGCGGCGGCCTAATGCATAGGCTGCCGTGATCACGTCGCGGCTTCCACCTTTGTACTAACGTTTCCTTCTCTAAAGGGCCGTACCTCTTCGAGGGATACGCTGGTTGCAGGTACGCCCCAACAATCGACAATAACATCTGCGCAAGAAATGTCTTTATTTCCACGGCCTTGCCCCCGGCCTGTCCTCCGCAGTCCCTGAGGGACGGAGGACGGATAACTTTAACCGTACATTCATACACTAAAATTATCGACCAAGCTGCTTTTCACCCGTTAGCCGGAAAAAGTTTAAAGAATCTTTTTGAAGTTCAGCTACAGGTTTTATCGACACCACCTTAAAACTGCCAAAACCTGATATCAGTACTGATAATGCCGATTTGAAATGGACGCTGATTAGACCGCCGCCGAATAATACCCGGGCGCCACGTTTAGCCAAGAAAAATTTTCCCTCCGTTCCACAAAAAAAAACAGCCGAACACCGCCAGTGCCGCCCCGCATACTCCCAGCACTACCCGCTGCCCTCTGTCTCCGAAAATACGAGTGCCCCTAAAGCTCGCCCAGGACAGAATTTGCAGCCATGCACAATCGCACAGCCAGTGTATCAGTGCAAACAGCACTACGGCCCACACGCCGAGCTGCGAGGCTCGAATAACAAGATTCAGTCCCACAGCCAGCCACCACAAAGGAAAATATGGATTCCCCCCCGAAAGCACAATCCCCGCCAGAACAGGGTCACTGGTTATGACCTTATCCTGCTGCGTGCCGACCTTCTTTATCTCCCGAATCATCTGGACCGCCAAAAACACCAGGAACAAACCGCCGCCCAGACCGATTATCATCTGAGCCTTTTCCGATTTGAAGAACGCCCCCAGCCCCAGCAGCAGAAGAACCACCAACGGCAGCTCAATAATACAGTGCCCTAATCCTATCAGCACCCCCGCATATCGATTCCGCGAGCCCATCGCTATCGCCGAAGCGGTCACCGGCCCCGGCGCCATCACGCCCGACAAAGAAATCACAAACGCCTGAAACAGAAAAACAGCCATACACACCCAGATGCCTCATCAAGATTATTCACCGATTATTTTCACCAGAACTCTTTTCTTTCTCTTACCGTCGAACTCACCGTAGAAAATCTGCTCCCAAGGCCCGAAGTCCAGCTTGCCGTCCGTCACCGCCACTACAACCTCACGGCCCATTACGCTGCGCTTCAGATGCGCATCGGCGTTGTCCTCATACCCGTTATGTTTATATTGCGAATAAGGCTTCTCCGGCGCCAGCTTCTCCAGCCACACCTCGAAGTCCTGATGCAGACCCGGTTCGTCATCGTTAATAAAAACACTCGCCGTTATATGCATAGCATTAACCAGGCAGAATCCTTCCTTGATTCCGCTTTCACCGAGACACTGCTCAACTTCCGGCGTTATGTTGGTATAGTCCCGCCTGTGCGGCGTATTAAACCACAACTCTTTTTTGTAACTTTTCATAATTAACCTGCTGCCTAATCATTCAATATTTTTTTATAAACTTCTTCGATTTTATCGACCATCATCTCCGGCGCAAATTTTTCTTTCACAGATTCCATCGCATTATCACCCAGTCTGCACGTCAACGGCATATTTTCTATAAGTTCAGCGCAGGCGTTTATCAACTGCTCAACGTTCTGCGGCTCGATAAGCCTGCCCGTATTTTCATTTACAACCTCTTTTGTCCCATCGAGGTCGAACGCTATCGCAGGCATACCACACAGCATCCCCTGCGGTATCGCCCGCGCCAATCCCTCCCGCAGTGAACAATGAACAAGCATATCGCAAGACTGCAGAGCAAGCGGAATCTGACTCGGCGGCAATAACCCAGTGAACTTAATGCAATGTGCAAGACCGAGTTTAGTAACCTGGTCTTTGTAAAATTGTGACAGATTACCATCGCCTACGAACAGCCAGACCGCGTTATCGAATCGCTTACTCAGCTCTTTTGCCGATTCGATTATGTAATCGTGACCTTTCAGCTCGAACAGCCGCGCCACCGTCACCAGTACGACCGCATCTTTACTGATTCCGTAATTGACACGAAACTCTGTAATCTCTTCCCGAGGTATAGGTCGTAAAAGCGCATCTTCATCTACCGCCGAATACACCGTGACAAATTTCCCCGGCTCGCCTATCCCCGCCGCAAGCGCCTGGGCCGTCATCGCGTCAGCCACACTGATAAAAAAGTCCGTCCTTTTCGCCGCCCTCTTTTCAATCGCGATATAACACCTGTTCAGCCATTGACTTTGATACTGATGAAACGCCAATCCGTGTATCGTATGAACTATTTTCGGAATTCGTTGTTCGTCATTCATCATTCGTCTATTTTTAAGCTTGGCCCCCGCATACCGCCCTAATATCCCCGCCTTGGCCGAGTGCGTATGGACAACATCAGGCCGAATCTCCCGCAGCAGCTTCTTGATTTTTCGATACGCTATCCAGTCTTTGACCGGATTTATCGCCCGAATCATCTCGTCTATAGTTATGACTTTGTATTGTTCTTTACCGGCCTGTTCGAACAGCTCTCCTTCAGGCCCGATGGCCGGCCCGGTTATAAGCGTAACATCATGCCCCCTCTGCGCCAGAAGCTTACAGGTTATCAGCGTATTTTCCTGCGCCCCACCCAGTATCAACCGCGTTATTATATGTACAATTTTCATTTATTCTTTGCCACAGAGAACACAGAGCTCACTGAGTTTATTTTAATACTAATCAATTTCAACAAAATCCAAACTATATGTCGAAGTCGAACGTTTAGCTTTTAAAAGTATAGGCCGATGATTATTTGGTAATTTCGAAACAATGGATTTAATTTTCCCAATGTTTTCGTCAGAAATTTTTAATCCTAAATAAATTTTATTTATTAATGCAGGATCAAATATATAATACCTGTTCTTATTGCGTTCTAAATTTAATAATCTAAATTCTTTTTCATATTCCCAAACATCTGATTTTGCTATAAATTTTCTTGATCGAGTTATTTCATCATCAGTATAAAAATAAATAATTGGAAGTTTCTGACTGTAATCTACGGGAAGAGCATCTCCAAAAAAATCCCAATGACTCTTGTTTGAAGCTTTAAACTCAATACATATTCCCTTATGGCCATCCGCATAATGTGACCACATCAATATATTATTTAATGTACCTGCTAATGAAACTACACCTATATTTTCTTGGAAATGACTTTTTATTCTATCAGGCCCACTCCGCTCGCATTCAAAGATACGACTAGGAGCTAGTTGTCTGGCTTGTTTTTCACTTATACCAGGTTTTTCCTTGCAAATTCTTTTAATTGCTTGTTCTATTTTTATTTCTTGAGGAGCTTCATACGAAAACTGGGCCTGAAATTCAAACGGATCATTAAATGATTCAACCGTAGCACAATAAAGTCGATGATTTATTAATATATCACGAACATGCTCAATTTTTTCTTCTGTATCAAGCGACCTATATTTATATAGTATCGTTTGTTCTAGTCCTTGTGGTATGTTTTCCATAATCTTAATTTCTTCTTTCTCTGTGACCTCTGTGTTCTCTGTGGCTATTAATAATTTTTACAAACTCTGTGGCTTAGTATTTAATCCACATCAAACACAGGCCTTGCGGCGGAGCAATCGGCCCTGCCGCTGTTCGGTCGCAGGCTTCGAGGGCCTGCTTCATTTTATCCGCCGGCCATCGGCCGATACCGACCTCAACAAGGCTGCCCACAATGTTACGAACCATATTATACAAAAATCCGTCACCTTCGACATCGACATATATCCAGTCACCTTCGCTGGTGACTTCACAGCGGAAAATCGTACGCACCGAGGTTTCACGATTGTCTTTCGATGATGCGAACGACTTGAAATCATGCTCGCCGAGAAGATACTGGCCAGTCTTTTGCATCGCCTCGACGTTGAGGTTCGCCGGTATATGCCAGCAGTGCCGCACCTCAAGCACCGGCCGATTGGGGCCGGTATAAATCGTATAGCGATACAGCTTGCTCTTGGCCCCTCCTATGACATCAAAGCCCCTCGTCGCTTCGACCGCTTCTGTAATCACGATATCATTCGGCAGACGGTCATTGATTGCCTGTTTGAAGTTTTCTGTAGGAATCGGGCAGTTGACTATCTCGAATACGCCGGCCTGGCCTAAGGCGCTGACTCCCGCGTCGGTCCTGCTCGCCCCGTGCACGGTGACTTTCCTGCCGACAAGGCTCGTCACCGCGTCCGACAGCTCGCCCTGTATGGTTCGTCGGCCCGGCTGAATCTGCCAGCCATGGTAATCCGCCCCGTCATATTGGACCGTCAACTTTATTTTGCGTGTGGACATGCAGCCGAATTATAGCA
>Ga0315549_1002721_pt1 | contig 16453 bp, 10 predicted proteins | sample SalMarSW160200MG_FD_203101 | JGI IMG/M metagenome (GOLD analysis project Ga0315549, IMG submission 203101) | Salt marsh sediment microbial communities from the Plum Island Ecosystem LTER, Massachusetts, United States - Salt Marsh Sediment SW1601-200 ... | reverse complement strand
ATTCCTGAATTCCAACCAACTTAGGGATTAACACCTTCAAGCCAGTATTCGACCATTAGAGCAAGGTCGAACCAATCGACCACTCCATCAGGGGGCTCTGGGGCGATGTCTGCGGATGGGTCACTAGACGCCTGCCCCCATTGATTGGCGAGGATGGCAACGTCGTCGAAGTCGACCTGGTTGTCACCGTTCAGATCACAGGTCAGTTCAGGAATTCTCACGCTGCCCAGCCAGATATCGTTCCAAGGAATAATGCCTCGCCCGTAGGCACTGATCCCTGTGCTGCTGGGTGAAAGCGTAAACAATGTGAACGGAGGCTCTGCGTCTGCGTACATCTGAACAACGGCTACGCGAGCCCATTGAGGTTCCACACCTATCCCCTCAGACAGCGTCGAGCCGCCCAGCTCATCTATAACTGACGAACCGGCGGAACCATCAGGAACCGCTGTAAAGATCCCCCCGTGAGAAATGCTCACAACGCTCAAAGCGTCACCGGGAAAGCTCAAATCCACATAGGCCGAAGTAATACCGGTGTCGATATCGCCCACATCGCTAACCCATACCTCAACGTAGTACGTCTGCCCGCTCGTTATCTGGTCCACCGACACCGGAAGCGTGGTGGTCGTATCAGAACCAGACTGGGCATCCAGAACAACCACCTCAAAAGCCACGTCCGTCGACGTGTCTAATGTGCCCGTTTCAGTTAACATCATACCGGCATTCGCCGAGCCCGCAGACATGCTTTCGCCGCAATTCGGGTCCGGGCACGGAGGATAAAGAATCGTCGGATCGTCCGTAGACTTCATCCAGCCTGTAGCAAACCAGCTCAGGTCACCAACTCCCACAAAACAATCACAGTCAAAGTCGTCTTCTTCATCGGCCGGTGGAACAGCTTGCAACCACGAGCCGACAAAATAGCTCCAGTCACCAGGACCGATGAACGTATCGCCGTCCAGGTCATACGAGCGAGCCGGCGGTGTAATCTCAAGGCTGACTGTATTAAGCTCTACATATACCCACGGAAGTATCCCTCCGTGTAATGTCGACACCCCCGTTGAACTGGGCAAAAGATTGATTGTACAACTTGGGGTGTCGACGTCGGCACTCATCCGGACCCAACCGACGCGAATCCATACCGGCTCGATACCGCCGCCATCGGGAACAGCCAAACCGCCAAATTCATCCACACTGTCTGGACCAATCGTACCGCTTGGGCTTGTCGTAAAGATCGTCCCGTGCTCGATACCCGTCGCACTCGTGTCTCCGCAGAACGACAGGTCAACGTATACGCCCGTAAGGCCGGTATTCGTATTACCAACGTCGCTGGCCCAGATCTCCAAATAGTAGATGCTGCCCCTTACGACCGCTTCTGCGGAATCGGGCAGCGTGGTGCGGACTTCACTCGTAATATTAGGGTCAATCATCGTTGCCACCGGCACAACACGCATGTCTAACTGGCATTCGTCCGGAATGCCGTCACCGTTCCCGTCCGTGCTGGTACCGTCGGCAATGTCGCATTCGTCCGGTTTGCCGTTACCGTTACAGTCACTCGAGTCGCCTCTTGCTATATCACATTCATCCGGGATACCATTTCCGTTGCAGTCCTTGCTCGTCCCGTTGGCAATGTCATTGACGTCCGGAATACCATTGCCATTGCAGTCCCGAAGCAGTGTGAGCGAGCCAAGATAGATATCCTCCCAAACGATCAGCCCGCGATCCAATGCCGCCACGCCACCAAAGCTCTGAAGAAGCGATACCGTGCAAACCGATACCTCGTCGTCAGCACTCATTTCCACCCATCCAACCCGCACCCAGTTCGGCTCGATACCACTCGGGAGTGACGAGCCACCAAACTCATCAACCTCATCAACGCCGCTCGGTTGAATTGTTCCGCTTGGGAACATTGTAAATATCGTGCCATGCTGTAATTCAGTTGCGCTCATCTGGCCGCAGAATGAAATACCAACGTACACGCTCGTTAGCCCCGTATTTTCATTGGAACCACTATCGGTTGCCCAGATTTCTATGTAGTATGTACTGCCAGCCGGTGCCTCAGCAATCGACTCGGGCAATTCTGTTCGGACTTCGCTGGTCTGGGCAGGGTCATCCAACACAGCTAACGGTACAATCATGATGTCAAATTGACATTCGTCAGGTATTCCATCATTATTAATGTCGCTACTTGTTCCCTGTGAAATATCATAACTATCCGGAATGCCATTGCCATTGCAGTCCGGTTCACACTCATCCGGAACACCGTTTCCGTTGATGTCTTGGCTTGTGCCTGTGGCAATATCAATATCATCCGGGATTCCGTTACCATTGCAATCTATATCAGTTATGAAGAACCAAATGCAGCCTTTACTAACATTGGACTCATCTACCTCATTGATACGCCAGTAGTAAGTCGTAAATGGAACAAGATCCGTAACCATATACGACTCAGTGACAAGTGGAAGGTTGATCTGGAACTCGGGCGAAATCCGAATGGCATCGGTCACAGCGGCCTGGTCGGTGCCGAAGTACACATCGTGTGAAACCACTCCATCTCCCGGCAACCAGTTGAGAGAAATTGTCTCCTCCTCGCCCACGTTTGCCCCATTGCTCGGGGTAGGTAGCCAGGCCCACGGGTGGTGAAAAAACGGCGCCAGATTACCACCAAGGATGACTTCCTTTTCAGCCATAGAGGGACCTTGCCAGGCCACCATACAGTGGTCATCGCCCAAGTTTTCCTTCCACCGGGCCATAATGTAGTATTTTCTGGTGTTGTCCAGCGAAATTGGCTCTGAATTCTGCGATGGGTACTTTTCCCACTCGTAAGGGTTTGCGTAGCTGCCTGCAGGGATGTAGGCAATCAACTCGGCGCTGCATGGCTTCTCGTCAGTGCTCAGCCACAGCTCACCATCTTCGTCAGTGGCAATCCAGAAAGTATAGTCGCCTGTTATCGGCGGATAGAGCAATCCTTCAATCTGTCCTCCATAGTAGTCTATATCGGGCAGGACCGGCTCCGTATCGAATGCTGTTAACTGCCCGCTTGATGTCGGGTAACCTGGGTAGCACGGGTCAGCCAGAAGAGCGTCCAAATAACCGCTGATATTCTCCCATAGCTCATAGTATATCGTACCCAAGCCGGACGGAGTCGTAGTAAACTCCCAGATATCGCCTTTGTAAATCTCGCCGGGGAAAAACGGGCCAATGCGATTATAGACCTCGTCAACCCGCCAGTAGTACTTGGTGTTGAATACAAGACCGGTCACGAATATGTTCGGTTCCCAAGCCCATGTGGTAGCCAGAAATTCCGGCGGTTGAAATAAAGGGTCGTAAAAAGCATTGTTCACATCATTAAAGTCGGTCCCCATGTAAATATCGTGCTTAGTGACTCTGATACCCTGCCGCCAGGTAAGTAGCACATTCGGGTCCACATATTCGGCACCATTTTTTGGGTTGGGATTAAAGGCTTTATGGCCCTGAATACCAAATTCCCAGATATCGCCAGGATACGTATTATCCAGAGCGTCGGTCTCATCGACACACCAGTAGTACCATGTGCCTCGAACAAGAGTGTCATTAGCCGGGGGAACCAAAGGGTAACCTACAAAATATGTGTACTCAAATCCCAGATAGTCTCCGAATGGCGGTGAGCCGAGGTTAGCGTCCTGGACGCGGTTGAACACCTCCGCGTAAACATCGCTGAAGTAAGCTGTGTGCTTTACGGCGGTCGGGCCTGGTAAGAAATCAAGCTTCGTCCATATATGTGTGTAGGGCGGTTCCGAAGGGTAATTGTCGCCGATAATCCCCTCACCATCAGCAGGGGAATCACATCGGGCACTTCCGGATACAGTGGTAAAGCTCCACAAATTACCCGTATGCATTGTATTTGAATCTGTTTCATCGACCCGCCAGTAGTAAGTCGTGCTCGTGATAAGGTCTGAAAGTGGCTCATAAAACGGCGGCAACGACATGTTTGTTATTGTGCCAACCAAAGGCAGAGAAGCAGAGTTGGTACCGAAGTAGACCTGGTCCTGAATGCAATATTTTCCGCGTGTCCAGCCAAGATTTGCATCTATGGGTACGTCTACGGCACCATCATATGGGCTAGGGTTGTAGGCAAAGTCGGTGATGGTTACGTTGTTAATTACGGCCGTGGTAAATATTCCACTGCTATTCGACGTGACGGCCAAGCCAAGATACACATCCAGTGGCATCGAGACGATCAAGCTGGTGTCGCAAGCTTGGCTCCACGAAAAGCCGTCATCCGAATAGTAACCCGTAAGGCTATCACCCTCGCGCACCAACTTGACCCACTTAGGGAACGAGAGGAAGGAGGAATAACAACGGAAGGTAGTGCCGTCGGTTTCCTGACGCTAGGCGGCCAGGAGGCCCTGAGTTGCCGTCATCGCCATAATCGCGTGTTTGGAACCGGGATCGAGCGTCTCGCGAATCATCACACCGGCCCTAACCCAATAAGCTGTAAACACCAAGCTTTGGACCCGGGCGATTATCTCGCAGTCGCCACGTACCGGCCGGTGCACGTAGTGAAATTGGTCGGAAGTATTCCAGATGTCGCTGCCGTCGGCTACAATAGTCCAGACGCCATTGACGTCGTCGCATGTAGCACTACCACCATCGGTACCGATGTCCTGGCTCGACCATCCCGCTGGCAGTTCAGCCGAAACGTTGCCCGCCAGACCCAGCACCAAAACAATCAGAGCAAACGGGATTGGATTTCTCATATTTCTATGCCCTCCATGAAAAAGGTTCTGGTTTCCATTGCCTATAATCTCTCTCTTAGGATTTTATCAAGACAAGATGCAGAAATCAAGGAAATTATCGGGCGGGGAGAAAATATTTTGTAAGTTTATTCTTGACGGACACAGACAAATAGGGTTATTTATGAATGAGGGTGATGAAAGATGCCGAATTTGTCGGGCTGTAATAGCCCGGAGGTGAAGAGCTTTTTTATAATAAGGATGTTCAGAGTAGTTTTGTCTTAAATCTCATGGAAAGGATTGAATGATGCGAACTGTCAAACTTTCGGTGTTTTTCATTGTATGTGCCTGTCTCGTGCCGTTAGCCGGCTGCGGCCAGGAGATGCAGGACCTGAAGATGCGAAACGCCGCACTGAACAAGAGAAAGGCGGACCTTGAGAGCCAGACGCAGGCTATGACGCTGGAGCTTCAACAATTAAAAATACAGCTTGCCGAGGCCAAACAACGAGGCGGTATCGACGTCGAGGCGCTGCAGCAAAAAATTACCGCACTTGAAGTACACCTTGGCAAAAAGGACGAATTGATTGCGAGGATGCGCGAGCAGTGTCTTGGCGGAGCTCCGCTGCCGGTGGAATTGAGTACCCTTCTGGAAGAATTTGCCGAGAAGGAGGAAATGGTTACCTATGACGCCAGCACAGGCATCGTGAAGTTCAAGAGCGATTTGCTTTTCAAGAGCGGCAGCGATGTCGTATTGCCGGCGGCGGTGGCAGCGATTAAGTCGCTGTGTGCAATTTTGAATTCAAAAGAAGCCGCGGAATTTGATGTTATAATTGCAGGCCACACTGATGATCAGCCTATTCGCTTTGCTCGGGCCAACCATCCGACCAACTGGCACCTTTCAGTTCACAGGGCCATATCGGTGCTGAACATAATGTCCGCGAGCAACGTTGCCCAGAAGCGAATGAGTGTACGGGGCTTTGGTGAGTTGCGGCCGATTGCGCCGAATGAGCCGGGCAACAAAGGCAATCCACAGAATAGACGAGTCGAGATTTACATCGTCCCAAAGGGGATGTGATATTTCGTGGCTCGAGACAGCCACGAAAAAAGCTAATGGCAGAACGCACTTTAGTTATTATCAAGCCGGACTGCATCCAGCGGCATCTGGCAGGTGAAATAATTCGGCGATTTGAGAACAAGGGCTTTAAGCTCGTCGCTGCAAAGTTCATACAAATCTCTATAGAGCTGGCCCGCCAACTCTATGCTGTTCATCAGGGCAAACCTTTTTTTGAAGGATTGGTAAAATATATATCTTCAGCGTCGGTATTTTTAATGGTCTGGGAAGCTGAGGGTGTTATAGCGATGACCCGCAGGATGATGGGGGCGACTTTCGGCTACGATGCCGAGCCGGGTACTATTCGTGGGGACTTTGGCTGCTCGAAAGGATACAACCTTGTTCACGGCTCGGACAGTGCCGAATCGGCTGAGAGGGAAATCAAACTGTTTTTCAGGCCCGATGAAATCATCTATTATGAGCTGACTGACGCGAACTGGCTCTACGGCAGGAACGATTAGCCCATAAGGAGCAGCGCCAGCTCAAAAACTTTGCTGAAAAGTGAGTTCTAAATAGGCAAATCCTGTATTTTCCAGCCCGTATCAAAGTTTTTGCCCCCGGTTCGTGGTTTGCGAGGATTCCTTATGCTGAATATTTGCGGCGAGATAATACTTGAAAAATCCGAGTCAGGTTATTATTATATATGGTTTCGCTTATGGAAAGGTCCACATATAAAAATGTTAAAGACCGGTCGAGGAAAGCTAATCACAAAGTGCATACATTCCACAGAAGTTATAAACTAATGAGACCCTTGTGAAAAGCCGGTTAGATGTGAAGATATAGGAGAAGGAAAAATGGAAAATCGCATATCAATACCAACTATTACGATATTTATTTTCATTTTATTAGCGGCATTGACGAATCAATCGTTTGCAGAGGCTGAAGCGTTGGCGACAATCACAGTCGAAGCGGGAAACCATACGCGAGTCGACACGCCTGTATCTATTGCGCTTGACGAAATACCAATGGGGCCTATCCGCGGCGCAATACGGTTGGTGGAAATTAAGCCTTTCAGACCGATGCCGGTTGCAGCGCAGATAGAGCCGGGCAATCCGCCGCGACTGTGGTGGATACTTTCGGGCACGACGCCGGCCGGGAGCAAACGCACCTATCAGCTTGTTAAAGGTTCTGTAAAACAGCCGGTTGCTGATGTGACTGTTGAAGTGACAAAGGATGATTCAGTTCTGCAGATTCGACAAGGGGACACTAAGGTTCTACAGTATAACCATGCACCGGTGCCGCCGCCCGAAGGTAAGAACCCGCTTTATACCCGCAGCGGATTTATTCATCCCTTATGGTCACCGACTGGAGATGTGCTGACAGATATTCATCCTCCCGACCATATTCACCACCTGGGGATATGGATGCCGTGGACGAAGACGAAATTCGAAGGTAAAGAAGTTGATTTCTGGAATCTGGCTTCGGGTCAGGGTACGGTTCGGTTTGTGAAGTTTTTATCGACGACAAGCGGGCCTGTTTACGGCGGCTTTAAGGCAGAGCAGGAGCATGTTGCTTTGAAAACTTCCGATGGTGAAAAGGTTGTGCTCAGGGAAGAATGGGATGTTCGAGTATACAACATCGGCGGGCCGAAGAAGGGCTACTGGCTGTGGGACTTCGTATCGACACAGCGATGTGTTGCCGACAGTCCGCTTTACCAGGTAAAGTACCGCTATGGTGGATTTGGATTCAGAGCTGCGGCCGAATGGGTGGACGAGAACTCGATGTATCTTACAAGCGAGGGCAAGACCCGCAAGGATGGTCACGCGACGCGGGCCCGCTGGTGTGAGGCGGCAGGAGCGATAAATGGAAAATGGGCGGGGATTACCTTTATGAGCCATCCGGAGAATTTCCAGCATCCGGAACCGATGCGAATTTGGCCCCCGGAAATGAAACACGTATTCTTCAACTGGGCGCCGTCTCAGGCGACTGACTGGGTGATGGAGCCGGGCAAAGACCATGTTTTCCGATACAGGCAGTATGTGCACGAGGGTAAAGTCGAAGTTGGCGATGCGGAGCGTATGTGGCGTGATTTCGCTGAGCCGCCGGAAGTAAAAATTCAAAGGATATCACAAGAAAAAGAGATTGTTCTTTTCGACGGCACGGATTTTTCACACTGGACCGAGCAGAACGGCAAGCCGGTTCGCTGGGAAATCATCGGTGACGCGATGAAGATTGTTCCAAAAACGGGCAGTATTATCACGAAGCGCGACTACAAGGACTTCAAATTACATATTGAATTCAAGCTTCCGCAATTGCCGCCGAATGTCAAGGGGCAGGGACGCGGAAACAGCGGCGTTTATATACAGCGTCGATACGAGATTCAAATCCTGGATTCTTACGGCCAACCTCCGAGGAACAATGAAGGCGGGTCGATCTATAAGTTTAAGGCGCCCGACGAAAATGCCTGCAAGAAGCCGGGCGAGTGGCAGAGCTATGATATTACGTTCCGAGCCGCGAGGTTTGATGGAGAAGGGGAAAATGCCAAAAAGGTTGAAAACGCTCGTATCACGGTGAAGCACAATGGTGTTCTGATTCACGATGATGTAGACGTGCCGAACAAGACCGGAGCGGGTCAGCAGGAAGGGCCTGGGGCCGGTCCCATTCTGCTTCAGGAACACGGCAACGAGGTATGGTTTCGCAATATCCGTATAGTTGAGCTTTGATGCGAAGAATAATTTTTTAAGAATGACAGAGGAAAACTATGAAAAGAAGAACAGACAAAAAAATTAACGCAATAACTCGGCGGGAGTTTTTGAAAAGCTCGGCGGTTACTGCTGCTGCTTTAGCTGTGCCGGCGATTGTTCCATCTTCGGTATTCGGCGCCAATGCCCCGAGTAGCCGCATCACAATTGGCAGCATTGGCTTAGGAGGAATGGGGACCGGGGATATGAAGGGATTCAAAGGCAAATCCGGGTCGCAGGTCGTGGCGGTTTGTGATGTTGATGCAGGCCATCTTGAAAAAGCGCGTCAGATAGCGGGCCTGGATGAGAAATCGTCTTATAACGATTTTCGGGATTTGATATCACGTGACGATATCGATGCAGTGGTCGTTGCTACGCCGGACCACTGGCATGTACCCGTTTCGATAGCGGCAGTAAAGGCCGGCAAGGATGTATACTGCGAAAAGCCGCTTACGCTGACGATAGCCGGCGGACGTGCACTTTGCGATGCGGTAAAACGCTATGGGCGGGTGCTGCAAACGGGTTCTCAGCAGCGTTCGGGCAGCGAGTTTCGCAACGCCTGCGAGCTGGTTCGCAACGGCAGGATTGGCAAGCTGCACACAATCAAGGTTGGGATACCCGGAAACAACCGGAAGTGCCCGCCGACGTGGGATGCTCAGCCGGTGCCGGAAGGCTTCGATTACGATATGTGGCTTGGGCCTGCGCCGTGGGAGCCGTATACGGAACAGCGATGTCACTATCAGTTCCGCTTTGTCCTGGATTACTCCGGCGGCCAGATGACCAACTGGGGTGCGCATTATCTTGATATAGCCCAGTGGGGCAATGACGCCGACGACACAGGCCCGGTGGAAATCGAGGGCAAGGGCGACTTTCCCGAAAGCGGATTGTTCACGACTGCAAAGAAAGTGGATATCACGTACACCTACGCCAACGGTGTCAAATTGCTTCTGACAACCGGCGGTGGAAACACACGCTTCGAAGGTGGCGACGGATGGGTATTTGTAACGCGCGGAAAGATAGATGCTGAGCCTAAGTCACTTCTGAAGGAAAAGACAGGGCCGGATGAAATTCACCTTTACAACAGCAGGGACCATAAGCAGAACTTCCTGGATTGTATTAAAAGCCGAAAGGACCCGATAGCCTCGGCGGAAATCGGGCACCGCTCTTCTACTGTTTGCCATCTCGGTAATATCGCGATGCTTCTGGGCAGAAAATTGAAGTGGGACCCGAAGAGGGAACGGTTTATAAATGACAGTGCCGCCGACAGCATGATAGGACGCAGCATGCGGGCACCGTGGAAGCTATGAAATTGACATATCGATTAATGAGAAAGGACCAGGTATGAGAAGCGAAAGAAAGCTTGCCATTGTGATACTGGTAATCGCCGTGATTTGTGGATTCAACGCTGCCAGTGAGGCGGAGCCAATTCGTCTTAAGGTCTCGGCAAAGGTTGATTGTGTCGATGTCCCTGTCCACACCTTCATTGATTTGCCCGCCTCGTTTGCGAATGTGCCTGTTGAAGAAATCGCGGTTAGTCTCAGGCAGAGAAGTGTAGGCACAGCACAGGTATCCGGGAAGTTGATACCGGGCCAGATTGTGGTTGGCGGCAATAAGAAAACCCAATTGTGGTGGATAATACCGGATGTCAAGGCAAATAGTGTAACAATGTGGACTGCTGCCTTGAGACGGAGGCAGGAATCGGAAAAGGAGACGTTTTCCTGGAGGGACACGGAAGGTGAATATCTGGATTTTCTTTTCGACGGTCGTAAGGTGACGCGGTATATGTACGCACTTGACAGGTCAACGAAGCAGCGGGTGTTGGAGACTTACAAAACATTTTTACATGTGTTCGATGCTGCCGGTGAGAACCTTTTGACCAATGGGCCGGACGGCCTGCATCCGTATATGACAGACAAGGTTTTGTATCCGCACCATCGCGGGATATTCATAGGCTGGAACAGGCTTGAGTTCGGAGGCAAGAGATATGATTTCTGGCACATGGGTGAGCAGGGCAGGGTCCAGAAGCATCAGAAATTTCTGGAGCTGACCGCCGGGCCGGTCCTGGCAAGGTCGAATTCGCTGGTTCACTGGAATGACAAAGACGGGCGGACGATTATTGCCGAACAGCGGAAAACTACTGTGTTTCATCAAAGCGAGCCCACGGTCCTGCTGCTGGAATTTCTCACCGAACTAAAGGCTGTTAATGGTGATGTTTTTCTCGACGGCGACCCGGAACACGCGGGATTCCAGTATCGTCCGCACGACGATGTTGCCAAGGGCGGGAAAGATGTGAAAGCAGTTTACCTGTTTCATAAGGACGGTATCGATGCTCACAAGGATAAGGATTTACCCTGGGCGGCGATGTCTTATGGTTTGAACGGTAAACGTTACAGTGTCCTGTATATGGATTATCCCGACAATCCGAAGCCTGTCATCTATTCGGCGTATCGGGATTACGGACGGTTCGGAGCGTTCTTCAAGAAGAAAATCAACGATGGTGACACGTTGACGCTGCGCTATCGTATCTGGATTTCTGAAGGCCGGATGCCAGAGCGGGTAAAGCTGGCCAACAAGTATTTAGAATTTGTTGACGGCCCGAAGGTTGAAGTAGAGGGCCGATGAGACGAATTTCGTTTGGTGATTGAAACGCATAAATAGGAGATAGTATTTCGCAGGAATTTTCAATTGCTTTTCAGGTCCTGAAAGTTATAATGAATCGTTTATTTGGAGTGTTAGCAGGGATGAACCTCCTTTTTTGCTTGTAAGCCCTTTTAGAAATGGCAGTTACGCAATGGTTGAAAAATCGGAGCGATGGAAAATGCAATAAAATAACGCTCGAAAGCGTTATTTCTTATAGGTGAAAGATTTACGCATTTTAAGAAGGATTTTGTATTTTCGATTTAAGGAGAATGACAAATGGCAAGACCTGTAACACTTTTTACCGGACAGTGGGCGGATTTACCTCTGGAAAAACTGGCCAAAAAGGCGGCAAGCTGGGGATATGATGGTTTGGAGCTTGCGTGCTGGGGTGACCACTTCGATGTGGACAAGGCCCTTAGTGACCGTAACTATTGCAAGGCCAAGCGAGCCTTGCTGAAAAAGTACGGCCTTAAAGTGTTCGCAATCTCGACGCACCTGGTTGGCCAGGCTGTGTGCGATAATATTGACGAACGTCACAAGGCAATCCTGCCCCCGGACGTCTGGGGCGATGGCGACCCCGAGGGTGTCCGCAAGCGTGCCGCCCAGAAGGTTATCGATGCTGCCAAGGCTGCGAAGAAGCTGGGAGTTGATGTAGTCAATGGATTTACCGGAAGTTCGATATGGCACCTGGTTTACTCTTTCCCGCCGGCCTCGCCGGATGCTATCGAGGCAGGCTACAAGGATTTCGCACGTCGCTGGCGTCGCATCCTCGACGCCTTCAAGGCTGAGGGTGTGAAATTCGCCCTGGAAGTGCACCCGACGGAAATCGCCTTTGACATTGCCTCGGCCCAGCGCGCGATTAAAGCCGTCAGAGGCCACCAGTCTTTTGGCTTCAACTACGACCCCAGTCATCTTGGTTACCAGGGTGTGGATTACGTCAAGTTCATCCGGACTTTCCCGGACCGCATCTTCCACGCTCATATGAAGGATGCCTGGTGGGGACATGGCGACGGCACGGTAGGTGTATTCGGCGGCCATACCGATTTTGCGGATCCTCGCCGATACTGGGACTTCCGCTCGATTGGTCACGGCGATATCAACTTCGAAGAAATTATCGTTGCGCTCAACGATATCGGCTACCAGGGCCCGCTCTCGGTAGAGTGGGAAGACAGCCGAATGGACCGGGAGCACGGAGCAAAAGAGGCCTGTCAGTTCATCAAGCGGGCGGATTTCAAGCCGTCCCAGGTTGCTTTCGACGCGGCATTTGATAAATGAGATTAGAGCTTTGATGGTTCCAAGCAGATTGTTTTGGGTTAGCCAAGGCTACAATTGCAGGAAGGGTAGTTATGAGTAATAGAAGCAATATTAGCCGGCGCCGGTTCCTCGCAAAAGCAGCCGGCACCGCCGTGGGGGCCGTAAGTTTTCCATACATTGTGCCTTCGTTGGTTTTAGGCAAAGCAGGCAACGTAGCGCCGAGCAACAGGATTACCATGGGATGCATCGGTATTGGCTGGCAGGGGGGCAGCAACATGAATTCCTTCCTCGGCCAGAAAGACTGTCAAATCATTGCCGCCTGCGACGTGGACAAAAATCATCTGCAGGATGCGGTCAATCGTATCAACGGTCACTACAAAAACGAAGACTGTGCTGTCTACCATGATTTTCGCCAGCTTCTGGCTCGCGATGATATCGACGCGGTGTCGCTGGGTCTGCCCGACCATTGGCATGCTGTACCGGCCGTTGCCGCGGCAAAATCGGGCAAGGACATTTTCGGCGAAAAACCTCTTTCGCATAACTTGAAGGAAGGTCGTGCTATGTGTGATGCAGTCAAGCGTTACGGCCGGGTATGGCAGACGGGCAGTTGGCAGCGGTCGCAGTCGCACTTCCGCCAGGCATGCGAGCTGGTAATTAACGGCCGCGTTGGTAAGGTGCACACTGTTGAGGTTGGGCTGCCTGCCGGGCATTCCGACTTCGGAGGAACCAAGGGGCAGGAAGGCATTGGTCCTCCGCCTAAGGAGCTGGACTACGATTTCTGGATTGGGCCGGCACCATACGCACCATACTGCCCGGCACGCGTGCACAAGAATTGGCGATGGAATTTAGACCTCGGTGGCGGTCAGCTTATGGATTGGATTGGCCACCATGTTGATATCGCGCACTGGGGCCTTGGCTTCGATTATGCCGGGCCTCACGAAATTGAGGGCAACGGGGAGTACCCCAAAGACGGTTTATGGAATACGGCAACAAAATATCGCCTGACGGCCAAGTATCCCAAGGGAATTACGATGACTATCGCCGGCGGACACAGGGACATCCGCAGCGGAACCAAGTGGATTGGCAAGGACGGATGGGTCTGGGTCGACCGCGGCGGAATGGATGCAAACCCGAAGGACATACTCAAGGAAAAGATAGGCCCTGATGAGATTCACCTTTTCCGCTCGCCCGGTCATTGGCGTAACTTCCTGGACTGCGTTAAGAGCCGCAAGACTACGTTGACCCCATGTGAGGTTGCGCACCGCTCGGCGACGCCGGGCCACCTGGGTCAGATTGCGATGCTGCTTGGCCGCAAAATACGCTTTAATCCTGAGACCGAAGAGATACTTGGCGACCCGATTGCGACAAGGATGCTCGGCAGGCCGATGCGAAGCCCCTGGCACGTGTAGAAATGATAAATGATTATTGATGATTGAAAACCAACCATAACCTGTCAATCAGTGGATACAAGAGTTTTTGCCATGAAGAAAAGAGAATTTAGTCGACGACATTTTTTAAGAAAGGCGGCTGGTAGTGCGATGGGGGCGGTGGGTTTTCCGTACGTTGTTGCCTCGTCGGCTCTGGGTAAAGCGGGAAATGTCGCGCCGAGCAATCGGATTGTGGTGGGCTGTATCGGAGTGGGCGGCCAGGGAACGGGCAACATGCGTGGTTTCCTGGGCAAATCCGAAGCTCAAGTCGTTGCCGTTTGTGATGTTATTGAAAGCAGGCGTCAAAACGCCAAGGGCATTGTAGACCGGCGCTACGGTGACAAGGGATGTGCGACCTACAATGATTTCCGTGATGTGCTCGCCCGTGAGGACATCGACGCGGTGGTGATTGTCACCCAGGACCACTGGCATGCGGTGATTGCGGTGGCGGCTGCGCGGGCCGGTAAGGACATGTATTGTGAAAAGCCGTTGGGGGTTGCGGTGGTCGAGAGTCAGGCGATTCGGGATGCGGTCCGAAGGTATGGCAGGGTGTTCCAGACCGGTACACAGCAGCGGTCGGACCGCAAGTTTAGGTTTGCCTGTGAACTTGCGAAGAATGGATACGTTGGCAAGATACACACTGTCAAGGTTGCTGCACCGGGGCCTGAGTATAAGCGGACATATCGCAAGCCTACTACAGAGGAGCCGATTCCGGCAGGGCTGGATTACGATATGTACGTAGGGCCGGCCCCGATGAAACCTTATAACGGCGGGCGATTAGCTTGGCCTGACTGGTATCTTATCTGGGATTACTGTGCGGGCTTTAGCGTCAACTGGGGCGTCCATCATCTGGACATCGCTAACTGGGGCTGTCCGACACTAACGAGCGAACCGTTCGAGCTCAAGGGCAAGGCAAGTTACCGCAACGACGGCCTGACCGACAACATTAACGATTGGCAGGCGGAGTTCGATTATGTCAGCGGCCTGCGTATGAGTTTTACCGATACAGGCAACCCCAATAAACAGGGCTGCCAGTTCGAGGGTGATAAGGGCTGGGTACATGTAAACCGCGGCGGAATCTCGGCCGAGCCGGCATCATTGCTGCAGGTGAAAATCAAACCGGACGAGGTGCACCTCCACGAGTCAGCTAATCACCACGCTGATTTTCTTAACTGTGTGCGGACCCGCAGCGACCCGGTATCTCCGGTCGAGGCGGGCCACAAAGCTTCCTATCTCGGCTTGATTACCGACATCGCCGGCCGGGTGAAGCGGAAGTTAAAATGGGACCCAGTAAAGGAACGATTCATTGGTGGTGATGAAGCGAACCTGATGCTATCTCGGCCTATGAGGAGTCCGTGGCACTTATGAAATGATTATTGATATTGAAAACCAACAGTAACTCAATTTGGAGAAACAAGGGATTTATGATGAATGAAAGACAATTTAGTCGGCGTCAGTTCCTCAAAAGAGCATCCGGAATTACGGCAGGTGCACTAACATTTCCGTATTTTGTCAGCTCTTCGGCCTTGGGACAGGGTGGCACTGTCGCGCCGAGCAATCGGATAACGATGGGTTTTATAGGTACGGGCAAACAGAGCAAGCATCTGATGCGGTCGTTTTTGAATTCGCCGGGTACCCATGTTCTTGCCGCCTGCGATGTTGACAAACTGAAGCTGGAGCGGGGAAAGAAAATAGTCGAGGACCACTACGCGAATAAGAATGGCGGCACATACAAGGGCTGTAAAACGTACGGAGACTTTCGTGAGCTGATTGCAAGGGATGATATTGATTCGGTGGTGATTGCCACGCCGGACCACTGGCACGCGATTATTGTTATCCAGTCGGCCAAGGCGGGCAAGGACATTTACTGTGAGAAGCCGCTTTCGCAGACTATTGCCGAGGCCAGGTCGATGGTTAATGCGGTCAGGCGTTACGGCCGGGTCTTCCAGACCGGCAGCATGCAGCGCTCGGACTGGCACTTCCGCTTGGGCTGCGAGCTGGTTCTCAACGGTTATATCGGAGAATTGCAGCATGTAACGGTCGGCGTCGGCGGGCCGCCTGAAGATAAACCTTTAGCCGCACAGCCAGTGCCGGATTATCTCGACTGGGAGATGTGGCTCGGCCCGGCACAGTGGAGGCCGTACAATTCTGAATTGTCCCCACATCTTAGCTGGGATGGCTTCCCTAACTGGCGTTATAATAGCCGCTTTGGCGGCGGCGGGATGACGGACTGGGGAGCGCACCACTTCGATATCGCCCAGTGGGGTATGGATATGGATGAGAGCGGGCCGGTTGAAATCATTCCGCCGAACGGCAAGGATTATAAAGTGCTCACTTATAAGTACGCGACCGGCGTAACAATGACCCGCGATAGTGCCAACGGTGTTTTGTTTACCGGCACAAAAGGCAAAGTCGAGGTCAATCGGGGACATATAAAAACATGGCCCGATGAGCTTAAGAATCAACAAATTGGTCCTAACGAGAAACATTTATATGAGAGCAAGAATCATTACACCGACTGGCTGGACGCAGTTAGAAATCGCACGAAACCGATTTGCGATATTGAAACCGGCTGCCGCTCGGTATCAGTCTGTCATTTAGGTAATATAGCGTACATGCTTGGGCGGCCGT
>Ga0315549_1002714_pt1 | contig 16488 bp, 22 predicted proteins | sample SalMarSW160200MG_FD_203101 | JGI IMG/M metagenome (GOLD analysis project Ga0315549, IMG submission 203101) | Salt marsh sediment microbial communities from the Plum Island Ecosystem LTER, Massachusetts, United States - Salt Marsh Sediment SW1601-200 ... | reverse complement strand
CTATGTCTATAAGACTCAGATTGAAATTCCTTTTTATTCTGTCCTGAATCTGTATGCTTAAAGTATTTTCTTTTTTCTCCATAACCAGAGAACTTCCAGGTCCGCTTCTTTTTAAAATCCTTTTCAGATTTTCGAGGTTTATGCCTAAAACCTCCTGACCTGCTTCAAAAGTGGAAAAAGAGTTTTTTGGAAGCACAAAACTTACCATAGAGACATTTGCAGGGTCCATTGCAGTTATGCTCAAACCATCGTCGTTGATTTTTATCCTTACTTCTGTCACAAGCTCTGAAATAATTTCTATAACTCTTGACAAAAGTCCTGGATTTTCAAGTTTTATCATCATTTTATAAATAAGGGGGTAAATTCTTTGTTATCTCTCTCTTTTACAATCCTCTTTCTTTTAAAGTATTGTTATTCTCTAATTTCTATTTTAAAACATAAAATTTACTTAGGGTAATTATATAAATCTTTGTTCATAAATTCAATAATGAACCAAAAAGAAGAGAAAAAAACAGAGCCAAGTGCCAAGGAAAAAAGAGTAAGAAGTTTAACCACATTATATTATTCGCGAAAAGATGTTCAGAAAGCTATTTTTGATTTTTCAGAAAACAGAGAGGTCGTCCCAAGCTATATGATGGAGAGTTTTGGAAAACGGCCAGATAGTCTGCAGTATCCGGGCGATGTTTTTGGATCTGTCAAAAAAGGAGCGACCTCCTTTCATTGCTCTGAAGAATTATGGAAAGACCCTTTGCAGCTTTCAACAGGGATGAACGAGAATCAAATGACTAATCTGCGAATTGGTTGGGACCTGCTTCTTGACATAGACAGCAAATATCTTGATTATAGTAAAATATTTGCAGAGATTATAATAAAAATTCTGAGGTTTTACGGCGTGAAAAATGTAGGTTTAAAATTTTCAGGCAGCAAAGGATTTCATATTATTGTTCCGTGGAAATCTTTTCCAAAAGAAGTAAATAATGTAAAAACTTCTGATATGTTTCCAGAATGGCCGCGCATAATTACCAAGTTCATAACAGATTCTTCAAAAAATGAGCTAATAAAAAAAGTAACAAACTTAACAGCAAAAACAGGATCAAACAAATATGTAAAAGATTTTAAGGCTCCGAAAGAGGTAATGCCTGATTTAATTCTTGTTTCACCAAGGCACTTATTCCGTGCTCCTTATTCCCTGCACGAAAAAACAGCTCTGGCAAGTGTTGTCCTTTCTTCAGAAGAGCTTGAGAATTTTCAGCCAAAAGATGCAGACCCTTTGAAAGTAATTATTAAAAATTTCATGCCTGATTCTGTTGAAGGTGAGGCAGCAGAACTTTTGCGTGAAGCTCTTGACTGGCACAAAAACCAGCATCCTGAAGAAAAAATGACCCAAACTGCAAAAAGATCCAGAGATTTCAAACCTATAAAAATTTTAAATCTTTCAGAGGAGTTCCTCCCTCCTTCAATAAAAAAAATTCTGCAGGGAATGAATGATGGAAGAAAAAGGGCCTTGTTTATTTTATTAAATTTTTTCAGGTCAATCGGGATAGAAAGAGATAAACTTGAAAAAAGAATTTATGAATGGAATGAAAGAAATAAAGTTCCTCTGAAAAAAGGCTACATAAAAACTCAGATTATCTGGAGCTACAGAAACAAGAGAGTGCCTCCTCCGAATTATGACAAAGATTATTATAAGGGAATAGGCATAATACCAACAGAAGAAGAATTGAGATACAAAAATCCTGTGAATTATATAATAAAAAAAACTTTTCAAAAAAACAGCCGAGACAGAAAAACTGGAAAAAGAAGGCGACAAAGGAAATCCTGAGCTAGAAAAACTGGTTTTAATTTATTTAAATAAATAGATACTCCTTCTTGAAAATATTTAAAAACAAGTATTGTCTTTACATATCATGAAAAAAAGAGGATTATTGGGAGTATTTTTAATTTTTTTAATTTTTGCAAGCCTGTCTTTTCTGCATGCACAAACAATTACAAACGAGACAGAAAAAGTTGACCAGGCATACCAATGCCTTTCAGATTTAATAGAGGAGAAAATTTGTGAAAGTCTTTCAACAGAAGAAAAAATTTTCTCTTTACTGGCACTAGATGAGTGTGAGACAGAAGTAACTGAAGATTCAAGCGGGGAAGAGTGCTGGCCTGCAGGAAATTGTCAGTTAAAGATGACAGCACAAGCAGTTCTTGCACTTGATAATGTGAATCAAAATACTGATTCTGCGCAGACCTGGCTTCTTTCACAAAATAGAACCCCTCCTGAATTGGTATGGTATCTCCAAATTGAAAGTTCTGAAGCAACAACATGTTCAATAAGTTATAGGCAGCAAAAATATGATTCAATAAACATAGGAGAAGATAAGAAAATAAGCAGTGGGGCAGGTCCTTGTCTTTCTCTCTCGGAAAATGGTTTCTGGCTCCAGGTTTCTCCTACATGTTATGATGAAGAGATAAAAATATCCTGCAACCAGGATTTCAGAACAAATCTTTTATTTCAGAGACAGGGTTCTGGCATAATCCATGTTCTAGGAGGTGAGTCTTCATCTGAAGGAGGAGAAACAACTGAAAAAGTAGAGTCCTTCTGCTTAGCAGAAAATAATATCTGCAATTATGAAGGAAGCCTTTGGGCAGCTCTTGTTCTTAACTCTCTCGGCAAGGATGTTTCTGCTTATCTTCCTTATCTTATAACTCTTGCAGAAGATGAAAATAATCAAAGACTCTTGCCTTCTGCATTTTTATATCATATTACCGCTAATCCAGAGTATCGTGCTTCTTTGCTTTCAAAACAAATAAATAACCAGTGGTGGTCTGCTTCAGGGGATAAGTATTATGATACCTCTGTTGCACTTTTTCCTCTTCAGGGAGAAACTCCTACAGAAAAGACAAATGCCAAAAAATGGCTTCTTGATAACCAAGATGACAGCGGTTGCTGGGGCAGCAATAATTTGAGAAACACTGCTTTTATCTTGGCTTCTGTCTGGCCTAAGGATTTTGGAGGAGGTGGTGGTGGAGGAATTGTTCCTCAGGGCTGTGAAGCTGTGGGATATTACTGCGTAAGCAGTGCTTCTGTATGTTCTGGCGAAGGAGGTGAGGTTCTTGAAGAATTTTCATGCCCTGGTATTTCTGTTTGCTGTAGTAAGGAATATGAAGCATTAACCTGTAGCGAACTTGAGGGGTATATTTGCGTCTCTCCTAAGATATGTCCATCAGGAAATATAATCTCAGGTGTTTCTGGACTTCTCAGCGGAGAGGTTTGTTGTGCTTTAGCTTGTCAGTTAGCACCTAGTGAAGGGCCGGAAGAGGAACCAGAAGATGGAACAACGCCGGAGCCAGGAACAAAAAGAAGCTATACCTGGATATGGATTTTGTTAATTTTAATTGTATTGGTTATTTTAGGCATAATCTACAGAGATAAACTAAAAAAGTTGCTTCTTAAAATAAAATCTAAATTTAAGAAAAAAGGGCCTGGACCAGGACACAGACCTGGGCGCCCACCATATCATCCGCCATATTTTCCACATCATCCTCAAAGACATTTACCAAAAAGAACACCTGAGAGAAGAGTAATGCCAGCTCAACGCCGCACAACATCAAGACCAAGACCAAAATCAAATAAAGAGCTTGACGAGGTTCTTAAAAAATTGAAAGAGATGGGTAAATAAACACGGCTCTAAAAAACATTAAAATTTATTAACCTGTTTTTTCTTTAATGGTTATGAAAAAGAGTAAGAATATCTCATTGACGATTTTATCTTTTCTAATTTTAACTGCAGTGGTTATAATGTATTCGCCTTATACAAAGGTTACTGGTTTTGTTATCATTGAACAAAAATCAGAATTTGACCAGGGAGAAACTTTTATTTCGGTTGTTTCAGGAAATTTCATAGACAGAATTACCCAGGAAAATATTTTGTTTTTCCATGACCATGTCCAGATTCCTATGATTTATGAAGTGGAGAAAATCAACGAAGACTTCTATATTTACGCTCTTCTTAAAGATAAGCAGCCTGGAAATTATTCTATTATTATTCGCGATGTTAGGTATATGAAGGGATCGCAGATTACAGACGAGGATATTGTGGAGGATTTTAAAATTAATGAAAACATAGCTTATTTTTATGTTAATCCTGGGTTTGTGGTTACATCTGAGGATTTTTCTCTTGAGGTTCAAAACCTTCAGGAAGAAAAAATAACTATAACGCTGGACTCTCCTGAAGAATTTACCGCGCCAGAAAACTCTTTTGAACTTTCTTCAGGCCAGATTAAAGAAATAAACTTTCAGATAAATACAAATCAGAAAGTCCTGAAAAAGATTAATCTTAGTTCTGAAAATACCTTATATAGTGTGCCTGTTTTTCTTGATCTTGCCGAGTCCGAGGAGCCTGAATCTGAAGAATCAAATCTAAGCTTTAATTTTGAGCCACAAAAAATAAATGTTTCAATGTCTACAAATTCTGATTCAAAGAGAATAGTTTACATTCTTAGCACCGGCGGTAATGTCGGGAACATTTCACTTTCTGTTTCTTCGGGAATTGAAGAATATGTAACAGTTTCTCCTTTAGAGATAAATAGTATCAGTAAAGATTCTGCTGAAAAAATTGAAATTTCCATAGAGTCAGGTGACGAGGAAAAAAATATATCAGGATTGATAAAAGCAAAAGCAGAATCTGAGACAGATGAAATTTTTACAACAGAACTTTCTGTTTTTCTTGAGTTTTTAGCAGATTTTGTTCCTGAAGAAGTTCCTGAAGAGGAAATTATTGTGACAACCTGTGCTCAGCTTGGCGGGATAATTTGCGGAGAAGGAGAAATATGCATGGGAGAAACAAAATCAGTTAAAGACGGTGTTTGCTGTCTCGCTCCTCCTATCTGCGGGGAACCAAAAAAAACAGCAAAGGGAAAAATCATAGGATGGAGCATAATTATCCTTGTCCTTCTTTTTTTGTTCTGGTTTTTTAAGAAATACAAAAGAGTCAGACCGAAAGTTGATCTACTAAGAGTTGCGGCAGGAAGAAGAAGGAGATAAGAAAAAAGTTATTTCTTTGATTTTGCTTTTGTAGTTTTAGTCTTCTTTTTTTTCCTTTTCTTTTTCCTTTTTTTGTCGTTTAAATTGCTTTCAAGTTCCTTAATCCTTTTAATTAATTTTTGATGCTCTATCTGCATTACCCTGGCTATTTCATCATACCCGTGAAGCCTTCTTACTAATTCATTCAAAATGTCATTGAAACTGTTGTTTGAAAGTGCAAGTATTTCCGGAGAAAGAATCTCAATATGTGCGGGCATGTATTTGAACATTAAAATCGCAAGTCCGAGGATTTCCTCAATCTCAATCTCAATTTCTGCAAAAGTTGTATAAAAATCTTTCTGTCCTTTTATTAGTGCCGGCTCTTTTATTTTCTTGGAAATAACCTCAACGCCTTTTTCCTTTTCCATCTCTTCTGCGAGTTTTTTTAAGGTCTCAACAAGATGCTCAGGAGGTCTGCCTACGATATCCAAGATTAGTATTGCATTTACTTTTCCTTCACCTGTCCTGTTCAAATCACGTGAATTCATTTTTGTACTTTTTCCTCTTCATTAAAAATAAAAACGCGAGCAAAACAGAGAAAGCTATAAAGCTATAAACTGCATAATTTTTGCTCTCTTTCTCAGAATCGATTCCAGTTTTTATATTTTGCGGGTTTAAAATTATTGGTTTTATTTCTTCTTTGCTCTGGCTTTCAGGACTTTCTGTGGTTTTTCCTGTTACCTCTATAACCTTTTGTGTGTCTTCTTCCTCCTTTTCTTCATCTTCAGATTCTTCTTCATGAGTTTCTTCATCTTCATCCTCCTCTTCAGGGATTTCTTCTTCTTTTTCCCCACATTTATTCTTTTCTCCTTTCGTAGCTTCTGAAAATTCCCAAGAGTCACATAACTGCCATGTTTCAACACTCCACTCGGAATCTTTCATGGTTTCTGTTCTATCAATTTCCTCCCCCTCTTCATCATAAAGGATTACAAAATCTCCTCCGTTATTTAGAATAGCATTAGTCAATTCAATAACATAAAAACCTTCTTTTTTTATTATGTTTTCATTCGGGATGGTATATCTTTTTGTAGAGGTTTTTAATCCATCCCATATTTCCCATCCCGATATATTGATATCTTCACTTTCATCATTGTATAATTCAATCCATTCTTTCCCTTCTCCACCGTTTATAGGATTCATCTCGACCTCATTAATTCTGATTGATGAAACAGAAGAAATAAGGATTACAAAAATTAAAACTGATAATAGTCTTCTCATAAAAAAATTAAGAAATCATTAATTTTAAGTTTTGTTGTGTTTTTTCCCATATTTTTCTGTAAAATCCATATATTCAACTTTCCCCCTCTTTTTCCCTTTTTTTGCGATAAGGATTTTTGAGAATATTTTATTGTCAATCAGCCAGTGGCACATTCCTTTTTCAACTTGGTCAAGGTATCCGTTTCCTTTTACTTCCAGGCCAATTACCTCACAATTTCCTTTTTGATCTCTTTTAAAACATATAAAATCAGGGAATCCTGTTCCTATGCTAAGGGCTTTTAGAAAAGGATTATATTTCCTTTTTGCAGGAATAAGCTTTCCTGTTTTTCCTTCTTTATCATAATCAACAGTATTCATCCACTTACCCACAATCCATCTCATCTTTTCAAGTTCAGCGCGGACTTTTGCCTCAAATCTTCTTCCGGCAGCACGATTTCTTTTTCCCCTCAGAGAATTCTCTTTCATAACTGATAAAATCATAAGAACTATAAAAATATGGCGATTATCTAAATTATTGCTGAAAAATAGTTTATTTCCTTTTTATGTTCTTTATTCACCTTTTCCATTTTATCCCCCAAAAGTAAAACCAGATAGATAATAACTCAATAAACTAATGATACCTCCAATAACTAATTCTAAAATTATACCTCTCTTACTTTTTGTCAAAATATATGAAGAAATAATCAAACCTATAAAAGCAAAAATTGCAAAGATGGAAAATGTATTATTGTTGTAAAACATTGTAATAAATACAAATAAAACAAGACCTCTAGAAATATAACCTCCATATTTATTAATAAAAATTCCTGCTAAAAATAAAAGAATTCCTCCAATAATCAGTCTATCAGCAAAAGGTCTAAAAGGTTGAATAAAAGCTCGTCCCACAACCAAGATATAAAATACCCAACTTCCTAAAGCTAAAAAATCTCTAGCAATCTCTTTTTTCCAATCTTCTTTTTTCATCACAAGTCCCTCGCCTGAAGCGTTCTCCGTCCGTTAGCTTTTGCACGTTTTATCGCATCCTGCAAAATCTCCTCAACTTTTCTCTCCAACGCTGTGCCAACTTCGTCTGCAACACTTGAAACCGCGTTTTCCTTGTCAAGTTCTTTAACTGTTTTTCTTATATTTGATCTGACAATTATTGACATTTTATTTAACCTGCTCTAATAATTTAACAATTTTCTCCTTTCCAACAGCCAAAATCAAACCTGCTAATCTTGGTCCTTTTTCCTTTCCAATAATTGCCTGATAAGCTGCCCTGAAAAATTCTGTATTTTTAATCCCTGTTTTATTGCAGATATCATAAAACTCATTGAATAATTCTTCTTCTGTAAAATTTTTTAACTTCAAGCTTTTTCTTAATTCAATTAATGCTTTTTTCTCTTTTCCCTTAAAAAGATATTTTATTTTTTTCTGCACTTCAAATTTAAAATCATCCTGTGCATATTTCCCGAGCCAGTTCCTAACTTTTTCAGCTCTTTTCTTGTCTTTTTCGTTAATTTTTTTCCCTGTTTGGATAAGAGTAATAAGATGCCTGAAGCTTGTTTTATCTGATTTTTTTCCCAAATTTTTAATTTGCGAGAGTTCATAAATTCTTTTCTCCTGCTCACTCGCGGTTTTGCTGTAATATTTGTTTTCCAATTCATCATACTCGTCGTAAATTTTAATCACATCTGCGTCAAAACTTATTTGAAATCCTTTGTTCGGTCGCGTGCTTACAAAAATATGTCTTAAAACTTCTGGTTCATAAATTTCTTCAACTTCGTCGAGGGTTAGCACATTTCCTTTTGAACTTGAGAATTCTTTTCCGCCTTTGATTCTCACCCATTCATAAAAAGTGTAGATTGGAACTTCATAATCAAAGATTTTTACAATCTCTTTTCCTGTCATATAACTCCCGCCGTAAACACTATGGTCTATTCCGCCCGGCTCAAAATCAACTTTCTCATAAGTCCAGCGTGCAGGCCAGTCAACTCTCCATTTCAATTTTACTATCCCGGTTTTTCTGTAATCAATTTTATTCTTGAATCCGCATTTACACCCATATTCAATAAAGTATCCGTCAACATTTTTTATTTTTGTTGAATCTCTTTTGCATTTCTCACAATAAACTTCCACAGGAAGCCAGTCTTTTTCCAAAGGTTCTTTTCTGTATCTATTCAAAATAATTTTTATTTTGTCAACATTCTCCAACGCTTTTTTTATTAACTTAGAATACTTGCATTTCTTATTCATTACAATCTGTCTTATGAATTCTGGTTTGATTCCAACTTTTCTCAATGAATTTTCAAACAGCTTTTCATTGTCCTCTGCATAACTTCCTTTTCCAGAAACAGAAGGCACATCACCTAATGACATACCAATATATTTTTCATAATTTTTAGGAACATGTGAAGGTATTTTTCTTAATCTGTCAAAATCGTCCCAGGAATAAATAAAACGAACTTTTTTTCCTTTATCTTTTAATGCTCTAACAACCAAATCAGTTGTAATAACCTCCCGGAAATTCCCGATATGAACTATACCTGACGGGCTTATGCCGGCAGCACAGACATATTCCTTTCTCTTTCCCCTCTCTTTTATTATTTTTTCAGCAATTGCATCTGCCCAAAAGAATTTTTCAACCATTTTGAATTAAATATGCAAAATCTTGAAGCTTTTTAAATCTTGGAATTTTTCAGGCTTAATCTGGACATTTTTTATCTGTGAATGTCTGGGTCCTTTTTTTGCTATCTCTATCATTTTGTTTACATCATTGGCATTACCCTCGAGAAAAATCTCTATACGACTGTCTTCAAGGTTTCGCACAAAGCCCTTTACATTATATCTCTCAGAATTTTCCTTGATAAATGACCTGTAAAAAACACCCTGTACAATCCCTTCAATATAAAGCCTGACCGATTTCTTCATAAAAACTAAAAAGAAAGAGGTATTTATTAAGTTTTATACAACTTTAAAACAGAATTCTAAATCTTTGTTAATTAAAAACCTCTAAAATCCAGCTCATTATTTACAATTGTTATAATCTGGCTTGCAAAATATGTTTTCGATCCGACAGAGACTGTTCTAAAGATTTTTTTCAACCTTTTCAATTCTTTTTTTGGAAGCCCTTTTTGGTCGCCTATAATAAAAGCACTTTGTTCAGGAATTTTCACCTCCCTGATGTTTCTCCCTTTTTTATCTAAAACGAAAATTTCTTTTCTTTGTTCAACAAGTTCTTCAATCACTTTAAGGAAACTCTTTTTTTCAACAAAACATCCAGGTAAAACTTCTGTTTTTTTCCCTTTTTTATATTTGTATAAAATTTTTTTGATTAAATTGCCTAAATCTTTTTTGCTTAGGCTTGCTTCTGGATTTACCTGCATTTCTATGTGTTTTGGAGGGTCAGGAGCTCCGTAAAAAATAAGGTGAAGCCTGACATCATCTCTTAATTTATGAGACAGAAAAAAAGCATTGATAATTGTGTGCATAACAATGTCCATTCTGCCAGCTTTCATTAAATTATTCACGTCAAAATTTCCAGATGTTCTTGCTGTTCCTGAAAAATATACAAATGTTCTCATTTTCTTTTTTTGTTTTCACTTTTTATCTTTTTGCCAAGTGATTCCAGAGGCTGAAAAACAAATTCTGGTCTGGCAAAAATCCTGCCTTCTGATGTAACTTTATAAATTCCAATAAATCTGTCCCTCTCAAAGACACAGAATCTTTTCTCCTTAATATTCTCTTTCATATCCTTTAAATAATCGTAAAAAATAGGACTACCATGAAGGATTTTGTTAACATATTCTTTTTTTATCTGGATAGCAGGGTGAAGCTCTGAAATAATCCCGCCGGGGATTATGATTTCTCTCAAAGCAGATTCATTTTTTTCAGGGTCTTTCTGGAATGCCTTAACAATTCTCTCAAATTCATAAAGGTTCATGCTTGGGTATTTTTTATTATTCTCGCTGAATATTCCTGCCTTTGTTCTTCTTAGTTCAAGCATGTGCGCTCCGATTCCCAGTTCAGTTCCCAAATCATGAATAAGTTTTCTTATATATGTGCCTCCCTGGCAAGCGACTTTAAATAAAACATCCTGTGATTTTTTTTCAAGAATTTCAAATTTCCTGATTTCCCTCTCACGCTCCTGTCTTTTTACACGGGATTTTACAGGCGGTGTTTGTGATATCACACCTCTAAATTTTCTTTTTATTGTATCTTTAATATCTTCTAAAGAAACATCTTTATGCAGCCTCATTATTCCGATATACTCTTTGTCTTCCCCAAGAAAAAATCCTGTAAGCTTGCATGCCCTGTTAAGTGCCACAGGCAAAACACCTGTAACTTTGGGGTCAAGAGTCCCAAAATGGCTTGTTTTCCTCAACCCAAGAGTTTTTCTTACAAAATTAGAGACATCAAAGCTTGTAGGTCCTGAAGCTTTGTCTATGTTTATAATTCCAAATTCCAAGAGTTCTTTAACAGACTTGCTTTTTTTTATTTTCTCAATATTAATTTTCATTAACTATAAAATATTAAATCCTTTAAAATTCTATTGAATATTAGAAAAAAAAACAGAGTAGCTGTGTCGTTTTAATTAAAAAAATTCATCAGAAAAACAAGAATTTGTTAAGATTAGATATAAATTATTTTTGAAGTGCCATTCTTCTTTGATGTTTTGGTTCTTTTGTTTTCATCTTTGCCATCTGTTTTGATTTTCTGGAAGCTTCTTTTTCTAATTTTTTGCCTGCTTCAACTACCGCAGATTTCTTTTCTTTTTCTTCAGTTTTTTCTTCTTTAGTCTTCTCTTCTTTTTTTTCTTCTGGCTTTTCATCAGGTTTTTTGACTTTTCCTTTTTTTATTTCAGTTGCTTTTTGTTCTCTTTTATCTTCTCTTGCTTTTTTAAACCTAAACTTTTCAGGCAGCTCAGAGAGTTCTGCTCTTACAATTTCTCCTTCCCTAAATGCTCTTACTTTTATTTTCACAGGCGGCTTTCTTATTCCTCTTTCCCAGATAAATTCATTGATATAAGTGTCAAGTTTAATTTTGTTCAGGTCACGGTCACGAACTTTCATGTGTCTTGCCAAAAACTCTTTTATTGATTTTATTGCTTTGTTTGCTCTTTTGTACCTTGGAACTTTTGCCCATTTCTTTCTAAGAGGGATTACATATTCCCTCTCTTCTTTTTTTACATCAGGACTTTTTGTTTTTGATTTTATTTTAGCCATTTTCTGAGTTTTATTTTATTTATCCAAAGTGTGATTTTTTCTGTCTTCTTGGTTTAATGTGAAGTTTTGTTCTTCTCCATGAGCGTCTGTGTCTTGTTATTGAGGAAGGATGAACTCTTTTTCCAACTCCATACTTTCTTAATACAGCCCAAACAGGAGCCCATTTTGTCTGTCTTGCTTTCTTTGCAAGTTTTGCTTTTTTCTCAGGATTTTTTATACCCATTTTACAGATTTATTATCTTGACAATTGGATTTAATTCAGGATTTTTTAATAATTCTTCAGTTTGTTTATCAATAATCTTCCGTATTCTTTTATCTAATCCCCCCTTTGATATAACCTTAACCTCTTCTTTGTTAATTCCTTCTCCCTGATATAAACTACTATTGACAATCCCCGGACATTCAAGATAGCTTTTAATTGTATATGTCTCTGTCATTTTATTCCCTCCAAGAATTTTTTTCCTTTATCAGTTAACCGCCTTCCTGGCTTTTTGCTTTTCACACCTTTTATTCCTTTAATAATTTCAGTAAAGCCAGCTGCATCTGATTGCTGCAAAATTGTTCTTATTATTTTTCCGCTTGCTTTTTTGAATTTCTCAGGTTTTGTTCCTCTTTTCTTTTTGGAACCATAACGTGTTCTTAGCCTGCTAACACCGAGAATTCCTTTTCTATAAATTTGCCTTAGGATGCTCGCAGATCTTTTATACCAGAAATCAGAATCATCAACAGGTCTTGCCTTTCCAGGACCTGATTTAATAAAAGCAGCCCATTCTGGCTCTTTAAATTCAGGAATTTTTTTCAAAGCCTTAGCTAATTTTAGATTATATTCTTGCGTAGGCAATTCATATACAGGATTTTTTTCAGTTTTTTCCATTTCAAATATTGTTAAATCTCATCCGGCGCGTTTTGCAACGCTAGAACAGCTAATGCTGTTAACCTAAGAAAAGTTGAAAAGAGAAGTTTATAAACTATTTGGTTTTATTAACCAAAATTTAAAGAAGCAAGATCTTTTCTATCTTTATTTTTTATTTCTTTTCTATATTCTTCTTCCTCTTTCAAATATGCTTTATCTATTGATGCTATAATTGAATCATAATTTAATTGAGTTCCTTCAAAGAACCTCCCTTGCAAATGATAAGGCATTAACCTAATAATAATTTCCTTTCCGTGTTCTCTATTTCCACGAGCAATTTCTTCTAAAGTCCCTCTTGGAAGTAATAAATAATCTTCAGTATTTTTTTTATTTAATCCATATTCACTTGGATCTTCCGGATTTCTTCTTACATCTAATTCATTATCCTCATAGACAATTGACCATTCTTGATATGGTTTCATATTTTTTAAATACAAGAACTATTTATATTAATTATTGCAATAGAATAATATTATCTCTGCGCCTTTCGCCATTTTTTCAGAAAAATTGTGAAGCCAATAATTTTTGCAGTGTAGTTCTTCCCAAGTTTGTTCAGAATTTCTTCAGAATATCTTTTCATATTCTCTTTTTTATGCCCTGCATTTTTCAAGACAGAAACTTTAATATCTTCATATTTTTTGAAATGGTCTCTCAAAGTTTCAATAAAATTTTCTGTTACTCCTTTTTTTCCTAGTTGTACCTGTCCTTGTGTCATTTTATTTTATTCTTTAATTTAAGAATATCCCTCTTTTTTATTGTGATCAAATTCCAAAATTTTACTCCGAAAGTTCCAATATTCATCCCCCTTTTTTTATAAACATCTATTCCATCAAACCAGTGAACCTTAACATCACTTTTATTGTCTCTCCAATCCTGGCTGTATCTTGCGCAATAAACTGCAGCCTCTTTTATATCAAGCATAGATATAGGGTTTTTATTATTTTTCAGAATAACACAAAAAGGGCTTCCGGCCGCTTTAGTGTGTATTATAATATTCCCTTTTCCTTTAAACTTCTTTATAAGTTCATCGTTGCTTTCAGCATCTTTTCCCAATAATATTTTTGCTCCAGATTTGAGAATGATTTTCCTAAATTTCATTCTTATTCAAGCAAAATAATGTTTTTATAATTTGTTAATTACTTAGAAACTTTTATTAATGAATTTTCCTTTTTTACCAAATGTATTCGCACCATCATTTTTTTCATTTCCTGAGAAACAGAGAACTTAATGAATTATATGCGAGTATTGCAATAAGGGCTTTTGCCCTCGCACTGACAGGAGTTTTTATCCCTATTTATCTTTATCAGCTAGGGTATTCTTTTTCGACCATTTTCCTTTTTTATGGAATTCTAGGATTAGTAACAGCAGTTTTTTCTTTGGTTTCTGCGAAAATCTTTTCAAAAATAGGACTTAAACATTGTATGCTCATAAGTATCCCTTTCTTGATAATTCTTTTTGTACTTCTTTATACTCTGGGGACTTTTAAGTGGCCTATGATTCTTTTGTCTTTAACCTATGGAATTCATGTAGCTTTTTTCTGGGTTCCTTATCACATAGACTTCGCGAGATCCAGCGACAAGAAACAGAGAGGAATGCAGGTCGGATTTTCAAAAATCATTGCAACTGTTTTTGCAGCGATGGGCCCGTTGGTTGGGGGGCTGATCCTAGCGTTTTTTGGATTTCATATTCTTTTTATCGTGGTGATTATTTTTCTTATTAGTTCAATTATCCCTTTATTTCTCACCAAAGAAATCCACCAGCAATTCCATTTTTCTTTAAAAGAATTTTTCCATGGGCAGAGATTAAAAGAAGTTTTTGGATTTATAGGTTACGGAGCAGAGATACGACTCGGATATGTTGTATGGCCTTTGTTCATATTTCTTTTTATCCTCGAAGAAAAGTATGTCTCTTTAGGGATAGTTTCCTCACTCGCTCTTTTTTCAGGAGTTATCTTTACATTTATAGCAGGAAAACTTTCAGGTATGCAAAAAAGAAAGAATATTCTGAAAATAGGAGCAGGTACAAATGCGGTTATCTGGGTGATAAAGTCTTTCATAGTAACCCCTGTTCAGGTAATTATTACAGAGATCTTTTACGGAGCAGCCCAGGCAACAATGCATGTTCCTTTTGATGCTCTTTGTTATGATAAAGCGAAAAAAAGAAATGTCACAGGAATGATTCTTCAGAGAGAATTTTATGTTAGTTTAGGGGCTTTTTTGATGTTTATGATTCTGATAATCTTTACAGACTCTTTAATAGAAATCTTCAGATACGGTGGTCCTCTTTCTAGTTTAATGAGATTTCTCTTTTAGCCATTTATTTACAATCTTCAGAGATTTTTTCTGATTTTGGAATTTAAGCATTTTTAGGGCTTTTCCAAAGCCTATCCATTTGTAGCCAGAATGCTCAATTTCATCAAGCTTAACTTTTTCTTTTTTGACTTCAGCAGAGTATAACATAAATGTTTGACCTTTTATTCCTCGCCGATCTGGAAATGCTTTATGATAATCGTATTTACCAGAATAATAAAATTTTTTTATCTTAATCGGTTCAAGCCCTGTTTCTTCTTTAAGCTCTCGTTTAACTGCTTTCTTTTTTTCCTCAGAAAATTTTATTGCTCCTTTTGAAAATTCCCATCCTTTCCAGTGCAGTTTTCTCCTTAGTAAAAGATACTCAATTCCTTTTTTTGTTTTTGCGTAAGCTACAATGAAAACAGCTTTCCTGTATTTTTCTTTTTGCATTTTATTTCCACATCTTCAGTGCTTCTTCTAATTCAAAATGCGTCTTTGCATATTTTTCCAAAGAAATTTTTTTTAGTGTTGCGTCGACAGCCTGTCTCATTGCTTTTGCGCCTGAGAATGTGCCTGAAGGATGTCCGTGGATTCCCCCGCCAGCCTGAATAACCAAATCTTTTCCAAGATTTTTTACTAAAAAAGGAACATGCCCAGGATGCAGTCCTCCTGACGAAACAGCTAAAACAGGTTTTATTTTTTCCCATTTTTGTTTTAATCTGTTATGTGTGGCTTTGACATCTTTTTGTTCAATTTCTTCAGATAATTCTTTAATATCTTTTATTTTTCCTTCAAGTTTTCCGATTCCTGTGCCGATGTGAATTTGGTCAACTCCAATCAGTCTGGCGAAGTCAGCAAGAACCATCATGTTTATTCCGTGTTCAGGATTTCTGTCTAAAGCAGCGTGCATCGCCCTGTGCGCGTGAATTGCCATTTTAAAATTCGCTTCTCGGAGGGTTTGTAATGCAGCCCAGCCAGCAGTGAGAATATCAATCATAATATATTTCCCTCCCATTTCCTCAACAAGTTGCGCTCTTTTTAACATCTCTTTTGTTTCTGCAGTAACATTAACCAAATAAGCTTTTTTCTCTCCTTTTTCCTTTTCTGCTTTATCAGCCATCTCTAAAGTTTTTGCGAGCCGTTTTTCAAAGAGGTTAAATTTTTGTGATGCCAGATTTTCGTCATCTTTTACAATATCGCAGCCGCCGAGCCAGGACTGATAAGCACTCTCTGCATGATGTTTTGTATTTAATCCTAACTTGGGTTTTATTATTGTTCCGACTAAGGGGCGTGATTTTATTTTCATTATTTTTCTTATTCCTGAAATTCCATATTTTGGACCTGCAAAACTTTTCAGAATTGACTTGGGAAATGAAACGTCCTGCAGCCGGATAGTTTTAACAGCTTTCATACCAAAAATATTTCCTGCAATACTTGAAAGAATATTTGGAACATTATCATATTCAAATAATTCCTGGGGATAAGCTATTTTTATAAGATTGCCTTTAATTGAAAAGACCTTTGCCCTTAATTTTTCAACGTAATCTTTTCCAGTGACTTTTGTCCATGTTCCAACACTGGATTCAAGAGCAACTGTATTCGCTGCTTTTTTCATAGAAATTTTATTAGGAGAAATCTTAAATAAACAAACCAAATCATTTCTGGGCTTATAACCTAATTGTATAAATTTCAGTTCTTCCCCTCTTTTTTTCATTTTTCTTTTTTACTTCCTTTTCACAATAATTCCTTTTTTAGTGTCTTCAATAACAAAACCAAATTTATTAATCT
>Ga0315549_1002707_pt1 | contig 16515 bp, 12 predicted proteins | sample SalMarSW160200MG_FD_203101 | JGI IMG/M metagenome (GOLD analysis project Ga0315549, IMG submission 203101) | Salt marsh sediment microbial communities from the Plum Island Ecosystem LTER, Massachusetts, United States - Salt Marsh Sediment SW1601-200 ... | reverse complement strand
ACAAAAATAAAGCTGGAGGGCTTAACTATATAGAATTTAATTTTTTAAATTTCTGGTCTAATTCTATCTTTTGGAATAAATCCGCTTTAATTGCAGCAATTATAGGATCTATAATTATGAGTCTTCCTCCAGATAGAATTCTTTTGACTTCAATTGGAACAAAATTAAGATTCGGAAAACCTTCTAGAATAAAAGCCTTACTTTTTTGGTGGACTGCTGGATTTCTTATATTCTTTTTACTTGGACATTTAATTGATATTAATGGGCAATTTTCATGGGTTTTATATCAAATTGAAAAAGGATATTTTCCAGAATTTAATCCTTCTACATTAATTTTTGATGCTTATAATGTGTTGATGAATCCAAATAGCATGGATTTTACTAGTATTTATATATATCAAAGTCTCTATATACCTATTATAAATTTCATTCTTGGTGTTCTTATCTTTAGAGCAGCTCTTAAGATATTACAAAATATATATATTCGAAGAAATGACTACCAAATGGTATCCAATGCTCTGTTAGTAGTATCATTAGTTTTTGGATTTGTTTTTTTCAATATACCCGTTCTACCTCTTGATGGTATTCAGATAACACAAATATGGACATTTATTGTTGGATTTTTTGGTCTAGCTGGTCTTAGTATTCTAATTTCCGTTTATGGTAAATTAAAACTCTCTAAAGATCCTAGAAACTATATTATATTTGGTAAAGAAAGAAAGCGTGTTATAATCATGGCGATTTTTACATTAGTTATCATTATTATCCCATTGATTATGAGTGTCGGACCAAGTATTAATTTAAGCAATGCACAAGTATACGAAGAACAACAATGGATAAGAAAATATAAACGTCAGATTGATTGGACACATCTCTGTGCTGGTTTGGATATGTTTGAAGAAAGACCTATTCAAAATTTTACTTTATCTACAAATAGTTCTTATGATCAAAAAATGATACAACAAATCAGACAGTATGATCAAACCTATGCTGTAAAAACTCTATCCGCTAAAATCGGCACAACATATGAGGGATTAGCGGACTCAGATATTGTATTAATTAATGAAACAGAATACTGGGTTGCTCCTAAAACTGTAAGAATAAATCAATATTCTGACGATTCTGTAAAAATACATACAGAACTCTATGATCATGTTGAGGGAATTATGGCAATAGATACTTTTAATGGTACATTAGTAAATATTACAGAAACGTTTCAAATTGACGAGAATTATCCAATATTCTTTGGAGAATCTGAAAGTCCCAGATTTCTATCTGAACAAGGATTAAGTAATGAAGGAAGATTAGGTGCTTTTGATTCTGATATATTACTATATACAGAATGGAGAGGACAAATTGAAAAAAATCTATACGAATATGAAGGAGAGCCAGATGGAACTCTAACTGGTCTCGAAGGTTTTTGGTATACAATAGGTATGGGATTATATGGATATTCTGGAAAATCAGAATTTAGCTTTTTAATCAATAGAAATGTAAAAACAAGAGTAAATAATATATTATTACCAAATATGAAAATAGATAATGATCCTTATCTTGTTTTTGATCAAAATGAGGGAAAAATGTATTATGCAGTTTCAATTTATACCTCTATTAAAGTGGGCTCCTATTCAACCACTCCCATATATAGATTTTTAGGAATATGCTTAGTTGATGTATTAACTGGAAATCTCGAGTTTTATGAAAATCCCTCAATAGAAACTATAAATGATCCAACATATCCTCTTTGGCAAATATATAGAGAGAAATATAATTGGCAAAATGCTCCTAATTGGTTAAAAGACCAAATGAGATATCCAGAAAGGTTATTAGAAGCACAATTAAAAGCAAATTATAGATATCATGTTAAAGATTTAAAAAGTTGGAGAAGAGGTGATGACTTTCAAGAACGTCCTCAAGATGGTGATTTATTCTATATTGAAACGATTCTTGAAGATGGAATCGTTGAATTCGTTGGATTAGATCTAGTTGAATATAAAGGACAAGAAGCAAAAACTTTAGCAGGTATGTATCTAATGCGACATGGAGAACATTTTGGAGAAGCAATTTTTTATCATACGAGAGGTTTAGAAACAAATCAATTAATTGGTCCTCAGATAGCTAGAGATAGTTATGTATCAGAAGCATCACAAGAAATAACTTTAATACAATCTCCATCTAATGGAAATACTTTACTTTACCCTCTATTAAATTCAATCTATTATTTTATTCCAACTTATAGTAATGTCGGTGGAATCCAAAATCTCAATTTAGCTGGGTTTGTAGAAGGATTCTCAAGAGAAGTCGGATATGGCTCTGATGCAAATGCCGCTTACATTGATTTAGGACATTTTAGACCTGAACCATTTATCTTAGATTCGAATGCAGATAATCCTGATGTTGATGGTAAAATTAATCTGTTTTGGACTGCTTCTGAATACGCTGATATATATTATATTAATCAAAATGGAACAACCATTGATACTGTCGATTCTTCTATATTATCTTATGAAATTGAAAATTTAGAAGATGGTATACACGAATTCCAAATTACTGCTGAAAATGATTATGGTATAAGGACATCTAATACTATTTTAGTTGAAGTAGAATTAATCAAAATTACATTTAATTTTGAAATGGAAGATAGAATCCAACTTCCAAATGATTTAGCTAGATTTAGAATTGAACTTGAAAATTATGATAATAATTTTTCAGCTCCAGCAGTAAATAACATTAGTGTTATCTTAATGGTTTATACAGCTCATGATGACGTTGATTTCGTAGTACTTGGACTTGAAGATATGATAACAAATACTACCTTTACCGGTGTTGATTATTATGAGGTCAATTATACGATTTTAAATAATATATCTCTACTTCCAGGAAGAGGAGAAATATTAAATGGCTGGCTTAATTGTACATCTGATGATATAATAATCCATTTCATTTGGGTTTTAATAATTGATGATATTCCGTATTATGAATATGTTTCAGATGTTGGTGAAATAATAGTATCTTCTTTATTAACATAAATACAAATTAAGAAAATTTTTTTTTTATTTTAATTATTTTTTTATTTAAAAGGATTTAAAGAGTATTGAGCTTTATTAAATATATATTAATAGTTATTATGGACATCAAATTAGGATTCTCTATTCTTTAAATAAAGATGTTTTACAAAGAATTATATATTTATGTTTTTTCTATATCTTTAGAAATTATTCTTCAATAATTTATAATTATCTTTTTAAAAGGTTAAGAATGTGAAAAAAGCAATTTTATTTTTATTACTTTCAATAATTATAATAGGAATTGGATCAGGTATAGCAATCTATTACCTATATTTTCAAGGTGATAAAGAAGGTCAAGGAGATAACATTTCTCCAAATTGGATATTAACTCCAACAAATCAATATAATAGATATGGATTCTCCTTTTCTTATGATGTAGATGCTTTTGATGCAAATGGAATTGACTATTATTGGGTAAATGATTCTACTAATTTTAATATCAATAGTAATGGTCTAATTACTAATAATTTTCTATTAAATCTAGGTTTGAAATGGCTCGAAGTACGGGCATATGATCCTTCAAATAATTATTGTACAGCAACTATTAAAGTCATCACTGAGGGATATGTTAGAATTTATGTGAATAGCACTATTTTAAGTAGTCTTACAACCGAAATAAATCAATATAAGCAAGATATTGAAAACAATGGATATATCTCCTCTATAATTAGTTGGTCTGATACAGATGCTTTAAACCTTAGGGGTGATTTGATAGCTTCCCAAAATACAACTCTAGTTGGAGCAGTTTTAATTGGTGATATGCCCTACTTGCTCTATGATGATGAATCTGTTGGGGATACAGAAGCACCATATCCTTGTGATCTTCTTTTGATGGATTTAGATGGTCTAATTGGAGATATGACAACACCAACTCCCGATGGAGATTATGATATGCATGTTGATGGGCTTGGTGATATCTTTCCAGAAATTTGGGTTGGTAGAATTAATCCTGAATGTTTGAATAATCTTGGTTATTCTCATATTCAAGCTTATAAAGACTATTTTAAAAAAAATCATGACTATAGAACTGGTGCTCTAACTCGCCCTGATCAAGCTTTACTTTATATTGATGATGATTGGTTTAACATACAATCTGCAATGTACAATGACTTCTCTACATCTGGATGTTATTCTACTATAACAAATATATATACTCCCGCACTCACAACTGATCTGGATTATGAAACTAATCAAATAACAAATCCTTCTTATGAATGGGTTCATACAATGGTTCATTCTTGGGCATATCAACATCAATGGGGTCCAACGGGTGATGGATCACAGGGATTTACAACTAATACAGAAATAAACGGAATTCTCACACAACCATTATTCTATAATCTCTTTTCGTGTTATGCTTGTGATATTGGCTATACTAATAACATAGGAACACAATATCTGTTCTCAAATAATACACTAGCAGTTATTGGTTCTACAAAATCGGGAGGAATGTGGATGATAAGCTATTTCTATACTCCACTTGGACAAGGGAAAACTATAGGTGAATCATTCAGATTATGGTGGTGGAATGGATTACATGGACCATCAGATATAGTATCTCGTGGATTAATTATTCTTGGAGATCCTCTTCTTATAAAATAGTTTTTAAAAATTTTTTTTATATTCAGTACTTGATTATGATATAAAACACCTCATATTATTTATTTGTTTTTTCCGACAGAATTCTCTATAAGGAGGATCAAGACCCACATACGTTTGTAAACTTCTAAAGAGAATATCATGTAAATATACACAAAAATACCCCTTTGGTTCTTTTACGTCCCATTTTCTTGTTTTGTGAAAAAAGAGATTCACAATTACCCAAAGGTTATATAAGAAAAGAGCAACAATAAAGTAAAGATTCCTTACTTCCGGAAGTTTACTCGTTGTATAGGTGAAAAACGGAATAACTTCTCGATATGAGGTTTCAATTCGCCATCGTGTTCCATACTCACCTCTTAGCTTATAAAATCGATATTTCTTTTTAAGGCTAGGGGCATTGATCTTCTGATTTGTTGCCAATACAAAGATATCAGCTAATATGGTTGAGATTTTTGTCTCTGAGTGATTAAATTTTGTGCGTAATCGGTCAAAACGTAACTTTTTTTTTGCATAAAATCCTATCTTAAAATTAATGTGAGAATATCCCTTTCCCTTAATATATTCGTCTTTCATCGCATATTCTTAAACTCTTTTCTTGGAGTTATATAGTGCTTCTTCTTTTAATGATCTCAACGTTTCAGAATCTTTTATGGGAATGATATAAGTGATTCCTTGCGAATCAAAATATGTTATGATCGCTTTCGTATAATATTCCCTGTCTAAAACAGCCAGTTCAACTATAAATCCTAACGATCTACAGAATTCCACCATTTTCTGTATAAATTGTTCTTTTTTATCGCGTGCCTCAACCATTTCAGAACCAATTTGAAGTTCTCGTCCTTTGAGTACAATTGCACATGTATGCCAAAAGTTCGCTTTTGTAGTGCCCTTTTCTACTTTAATGCCGATCACGTGAGAATTTTCTTTCTCTCCATAATAAAATTTCTTCTTAAAGTCAAATGCAACATAAATCTTCTTGGGAAGACGCCCCTTTTCAAGCAAATAAGAATGTATCTCTTTATTGCGTTCAAGGAAGAGAGTATTGACTTCTTTCATTGAAAATTTACGAGCATATTTAGTCATTTGAGAAGGATGAGGAAGAATTCGAGTATCTTTAATGAAATATGATAAATCATCTTGTAAGTGTGAATATAATTTATACTCTAACACCTGAGACCCCTGATTAGGGCTATATCCAAGTAAAGCATTGAGAAACATTACGATTGAAAACTCTTCACTCCTATGTTCAGTTCCATGACCTCTCAATGGCTTAGAAAAAGAACTTAAGAGAGGAATCACAATCTTTTTATAAAATGCTTGGTCTATATTTAATTGGGAAAAAGAAGAAAACGGATCATTCAGTAAATAGTTTCTATATAATGACATATATAATATTATCTTCTTTTTCCTTTAATAATTTATTAAAAGAAACCATGAAATAACCGATTATTTCTGTCGGTTGTGATTAAGTACTGATATTTAATAAATATTCTTTAAGAATTAATATAGGAATAGCTAAAAGGAAAATAATTTTTAAAAAACAGAATTAAACAAGATAATTAGCCAATAATAATAAATATATTAAAATGGAAGTAATTTTAAAACTTTTTATTAAATTATTTTATTTCATTTAAAAATTTCTCAATTTCATTTTTTGAAGCGATTGTAAATTGTTTATTTTCAGACCTAATATAAGCAAGTCGTATATTTTCTTTTGTTGATTCTTCATCATTTGCTTCCTTCACTGCATTTAAAGTTAAATGAATTAAATCATTAAATTGTAGGTCTTCATTATAATGAGTTCTTAGATACTCTCTAGCAGTAGCCTCTCCGTTTCCCAATGCATATGCTTTAAATGAACGATAAATACCGCTTGGTGATGTTGTATAAATTTGAGGTCCTGTTGAATCAATTCCTATAAAAAATAAAGCACACCCCCAAGGTCTTATCCCGCCATATTGAGTATATTGTTGCATAACATCAGCAATTGTCTTTACTAACATATTAAGACGTACTGGCTCATCATATGTTAATTTAAAAGATTGAGCTTGTACTCGTGCATAATCTACTAAAACACGAGAATCCGCATGAAGACCTGATATTGCTACACCAATATGGCTATCAACTTGGAAGATTTTATCTATTTCATCTGCATTCATTAATTTTGAAGGTATTTTTATCTGAGCAGCTAAACACACATCTTGCTTTGACTTTATAGCAACTGCTAATGTTCCTCGTCTAACTGCTTCTAATGCATATTCAACTTGGTATAAGCGACCCTCTGGGCTAAAAACCGTCAATGCCCTATCATATTTTACCTGTCCGCCACCAAACATAGTTTATTCAATTATTTATAATTGTATAATAGTTAAATATAATTTGATTATTATAATCTAATATTATTTACAAATTTAATGTATAATTTTAACTTATTGTTTATATATTAATTATTTTGAAAAAATTATTATTGAACTTGGAGACCTTATATATGGCTTTTATGAAAGGTTAAAACTTTTTTTTTCAAAATAAATAAGAAAGTTTTATAAAACTATAATGTTATTTGAAGATGAATTAAATACCTTACTTATAAGTAAATAAATAAGACTATGAATGAAAAATCATTATTACATTCTTTAATAGAAAATCCACATGAAATTGCTAATCTAAGTTATTCTGAAATATCAAAGATTTTACAGAAAACAAAGGATATTTTAGAGAGAGAAAATCTATTATTAGAAATAAATGTATCAGATCCTGACAATGAAGTTTATGTGATTGGTGATATTCATGGAAATTTACAATCTTTATTAAAAATCTATGATTTAATTAAAGAAAACAAACCACACTACATAATATTTCTAGGAGACCTTGTTGATCGTGGTCCACATCAATTAGAATGTTTAATTACCATACTTTGTTTGAAAATCATAGAGCCATATCGTTTTTATATTCTAAGGGGAAATCATGAAACTCTTGAAATGAATAAAGCTTATGGTTTTTTTTATGAATTTATTCAGAAATTTCAGGATGTTGAAAAAATAACTGAAATTTTATCAGTTTATGATCTACTTCCAATATGTTCAAAAATTAATGATAAAATACTATGCTTACATGGTGGTATCCCTTTAGAAATAAATGTCATAAATGAGTTTAAGGATGTAAAAACTATAAATAAAAATGACTCTATAGGGATTTCATTATATCAAATTATGTGGAACGATCCAAAAGAAGAAATTGAGGGATTCAAGCAAAGTTTTAGAGGACCAGGTATTTTTTTTTTTGGAGAAGACGTTTTTAATAATTTTCTAACTAAAAATAAACTTAAATATGTAATACGCTCTCACGAAAGTTTTCCTGAAGGATATAAATGGTTTTTTAATAATCGTTTATTATCGATATTCTCTTCTGAAAATTATAGAGGTAAGGATTTTCCTAGTCCTGCATCTTATGCAATTATTAAAAATAATAAAGTAATCGCAAAAATTTTAAATACTTAGAATATAATTATTTGGAAACATGCTTAAGTAATGTTTATTTTAATCTAATTAATAATATTAAACCCTTTCTATTATTATTTTTTTTAACTGAAATATTAATGAAAATACTTACATTATTTAAATCCTTAATAATCAAAAAATAACATCCTTGATATAGAAAATGAAATTAAAAATGCCAATTATAGAGTACTTACAATATAATAATAACAGATTTACTCGATTATTTGGTAAATAAAATTTTCAAATCTTATTAAACTCCTTTAAAATGGAAAGAGTTAGGTCTGTAAAAATATCTTCAACATATCTTCCATCTTTTGCACTAGTTTCATAATAAGAAATAGATTCCAACTCACTTTTTAATGATTCTCCGTCTTGTTTTCCAATCTCTCTATGGTTCTCATCTGCCAGATCTAATTTATTTCCTACAATTACACTTGACTTCCTACCAATTACCTTTTCTACTTCATCTTGCCAATTAGGCATACTCGCAAATGAACTCCTTCTTGTTAAATCATACACGTAAATTATACCTGTCGCGCCTCTGTAGAACGGGGGACGCACGAAGCTGAAGTGCTTCTGCCCAGCTAAATCCCAGAGCTGTAGTTTAATCTCATAATTAGGATAATTAGGTAATACTACACTTTTAGTAGAGAAATTCGATCCAATTGTCATTATATAGTTATCTTTAAAAGAATCCTCACAATATCTTAGAACTAGTGATGTCTTACCAACGCCGCCATCTCCCACAATACAAATTTTGTAAATAAAAGATTTTTTATCTGACATTATAAATTCAGCTATTATAATAGTGCAAAATTCATTTTAATTATAATATATATTATCCAAATTAAAGTTTAATGAAATAATATTGCAAATATATAATGATAAAGATATTATTATTATTTAACTATGAACATAAAATAAAATTTTTAAATAAAAATAAATTGAAAATATTTTTTATATGCTTTTTCTTTTATCTTTTGGTTATCTTAAATGAATTAATTTAATAACAGGAATTAATGAAATAAAAGTAAAAATTAAGTTTAGATAGAATTATCGAATTTTTTAATTCCAAGAAGATTATTGAATTATGATTATAAAAATATAAGAAGATTGAGCTAAATAAATATATCAAAGTTGAGTAAATGGTTATAAAATTTATTTTCATCTATTTTTACTTTTAATCATCTCTCTCTCCCTCTAAGAACTTAATATTCCTTTAAAAAGAAGAATATTACGTAATTAATCCACATATATCTATCAAACCGTTTAGATAGGGGATTTCAGAAAATTGTCGGCGTAATGCATTTTTATTTTTATTTTATATTAAATCATATAATGGTGTTTAACTCAGGATTTGTGGTACATAAGAATAATGGTAATTATACTTCAATTTCTACAGGAGATATTACATTAGATACTCTATTGAATGGGGGATATTCTACAAATCTAATTCATTTATTATATGGTGATGTAAGAAAAACAACAAACGTATTAATGACTACTTCTGTTATCGTTCAAGAAGCTTTTTTATATGGAGGATTAGGAGATGGGATTAGAGTTGCTTTTGTTGATGGAAACAATCGGTTTAATCCTTATAATATAAGCAAATTTGCAATTTCAAAAAAAATGTCTCCTAGAAAAGTTTTAGAGAATATAATTATTGCTCGTGCATTTACTTGGGATCAAATGGTTGAAATTTTGGAAAATCAACTTACTAAACTTGAAGATGTAAAAGTTGTTTTGATTTCTGGCATTACTAATCTACTTCAAAGTTATGAAAAGCATACGTTTGAGGATTTATTGAGAATAGTGAGTGGGATTAAAAAGATCCTTTCAAAAACTAATCCATTAATTGTAATAACTGCACCACTTCACAAAAATTCATTTTTCAGACCAAAAGGAGGAAAAATTCTTTCACACTTTGGAAATGTTTTAGTGTTGATAAATGATGAAGAACGTTATGTGGAATATAAACTCATACAACATCCATTTCTTCCAGAAAATCGTGTTCTAAAATGGAAACCTCGTAAACCTAAGAGAAATCTAGCAAATCTCTCCAAAAATACCTCTTTAGACAACTGGATAGTATAGGATTTTATTGATTACTAAAACTCATTAAATCTTTTTGTATAGATTTTTGATTAAAAACCACTTTCGAGAACTCTTCAAGATCAGGAAATTCAAAAGGAAAGATATTTTTAAAGGATCTTTTTAATAGTTCGACATATTTTTTTTTATCATATTGATGTTTTTTTTCATCATACAAATCTGAAAGAATTACTTTTTTTTCTGGAAAATTAGGATCTGCTTCTGCATTAAGAATGATATACCTTACGTTTTTTCCTGCTGAAGCTACTATTCCTGATCGTTCCAATTGCTTTGCTGCAACTGCCTGATATGAATTTACTTTATACTCAGAGGGTTTTCGCGAGATTTTTTGTTTTATTGTAAGCTCATCTTTTGATACTTTCCCTGAAAGAATTCTATTTACATATTCAAAAAGCTTTTCTTTTGCTGTAGGAATTTTTTTCTTGAATTCTGTAACAGAAGTAACATCTTGAAAGAGATTTAGAAAGGCATATTGCGCATCTTTAATTATCTTTGGTATATCTCTACGTCTTACTTCAATTCCCCGTACTTTAAGTTCACCGTTGTTTTTAATTCCCCAATAATGGCTGAGTGCTGGTATACTTGGTTCGGCTCGAGAAGGAAGAAATGTAATTATATTATATCTTCCTTCCCAATTCATAGGGATATGTGTATGTTTAGTTATTTCATTTGCAATTTTCATTGTTACCTTTTCAAATTCTTTTGGAGTGCGATTCTTTTTATCTTTTAGCCAAATTGAATCAACAATGCCATGAATAATTTGACATCCGTATTTTTCTGCAATCTCCGCAGCACGAAGTAAAAATTCTCGTGCAAATGCACAGACGGTTTGATGAGCCTCAATCTTTCCAAATCGAGCATTTTTAAATCCTAAATATCCAAAACTTACAACAAGTACCCATTTTAGGGCAATGTCCGTGAATTTATACCTCATATCATTATGTGTTTTGTTGTATTCTTTATATTTAAGGCGTTTCTCTAATGGTAATTTTATTGATTTAGAGATTATTCCTTGCCTTTTTGTACATATATGAAAATTCAATCCGGGTACTTTTATTCCTGTGCCATCATCCTTACAACATTGACAGTTAATAGTTTCAGAAGATATGTTATAATTTGCCATTAACGAGGGATACATAGAAGAAAAATCAAGTTCAACTACTTGATCAAATACTCCAATAATTGGCTCAAAAATATGCCCTCCTCGATCACTATAAAGTAATTCCATACAACTTCTAAAATTTTCAGGACTCTTTTTAAAAGGTGGAATAAGATGATTAAGCTTATAAGCATTATAAAATTGGATTGATTGTAATGCTCCTCCTATTGTAACTCGAGACAATCTTTGTATTGGAACACGTGAAATACGTGCAACTTCTATAACACCAGGAATATTACCTTCGCTGAAGTGTAAACTTGTATAAGAGGTAGTATCTAAATGAAACCTTCCTGTAAAATATACTTGTGTTTTTGAGCGCCGAAAAATTATCCCATATGACATATAATGCTCAGAATTACCTGATAGATTGAAGATACAATTTTTAAGTGGTATTTTATCTCTTGAAAAATACACATCCTTTGATACTTGATTTACTGATGCTCGTGCTGCTAAATATGGAAAAACAAATTCATCCCCATTTTGAGTAAGAATAATATCAGGATTAAGTTTTTCTATTACAAGACTTACCTTCTTTAATGTTTCAGCTTCATCTCCTTCATCAATAAGAAATGTTCTTTTCTTATATCCATCTGCCCGTGGTACGTTATTTTTATCATTATCAACCAGACTTACCTCAATATATTCAAGGATATCGTTATAATAAGGTCTAATTCCTTTGTATCGTATTTTAAGATTGAGCCAAACAGCTTTTAAAGGGGGAAGATTGTAGTATAACTTTTCATTGTTATCCTTTAATTCGAATGATATCAGTTTTAATATATTTTCTTTTTTTTTTTTATTTTCCTCAATCTTAACCTTAAAACTACAAAAAGACATTGGAAATAAATCGTTAACATATAAAAACATTTGAGAAATTGGAAGATCTGTGTTGTACAGCGTAAATAAATCAATTTTATTTATTTCTGCTATTGTTTTTTTAAATAATGAAGGCTTAACTACTGAAACTCCAAATATTTTTGTTTTAAAACTATCTTCAAGTTTCACATATTTTTCACATATTCTTACTTTTTTCACATGAGGATGATTCTCAATAATAAGCTTTAATCTTTCAAGATCATTCTCTCTACCTTTTTTTGGAACAGCGAAAAACTCTGGATGGAAATTTTGAAGAATTTTTATATTTTTACCTTTATATTTTACCCAAAGAATGACTCCTTCATCATAAGTTGAAATATCTAGAAACCATCCATCAAATTGATTTTGAGAATGCAATTATTTACCTTTTTTAATTATTTCTTCCAATTCTTTTACTTTTTTTTCCAAATTTAATATTTTTTTTTCTTGTTCAAGAGCAAAAGATATGAAAATGACTTCTGAAAGCATTGGGCGGGCACTTGCACTGCCAGCATCTGCATGAATTCGAGCAAAATTCATTATATTATTAAAGATTAGCTGGTCTTCAGGGCGAAGGGCTCGTTTAAAATCTTTCCAACTCTCAATTTCATGTTCTAAAGCAGGTCTAAAAGAGGGTACAGTTCTTCCCATATTCACATCTAGTGATTTAATCTTTAGAACAATAAAAAAAAAAATACTTTGATAATTTTCTGATTTGAATAGAATATTTGATCTATTGGATTTTTAGGAGTACAATCTCTATATTTCTCTTTTTTAATATTCTTATAAGTTTTATTATTAATATAATAAACAATATATATCAATAAATTAACACACTCTACCATAATATAAAAGTAGTTTACAATTCTTAATATATGTCTAAAGCTGAGATATCATATTATGATTGGAAATTGAAATTCAAAAAAGATGTTAAAGAAAATAATAGTTATCATAATAATAATGAATCTATTAATTCATTAGGTATTCCAGATAAAGAATTTAAAGAATATTTAAAAAATTGGAAGAAAAATAATTTATAATTATCTTATTATTGAAAACAATTTAACTTGAAGGTAATATTATAATAAAAGTGCTTCCTTTATTTCTTCCTTCTGATATTACTTGAATTTCCCCATTATGCATTTCTATTATTTTCTTTGATATATATAAACCTAAACCAGATCCTTTAATATCAAGATATTCTAATCCTTCACCATATCGTTCAATTTTTCCAAATTGTGTAAATAATTTATCTATTTCTTCATGAGTTAAACCTACTCCTGTATCCTTAAAATAGATTTCTATAAAATTGTTAGATATTTTAGTATGTATTGATATTTTCCCTCTAGGTGGAGTATTTTTAATAGCGTTAGATAAAAGATTTATTACTACTTGTTCAATTCTAATTATATCAATTTCTAACTCTATTGTATTTGAAATATTGATTTCAAGATTTAATTCCCGCTCTCTAATAAGATATTCCAACTCCTTTGATATATTCATAATTAATTTATATATATTGTATTTGGTTTTTTCCAACTTGATCTTATCATAATCTATACGACTAATATCGAGTAAATCATCAATTAATTGCTCTAATCTTTTTTCATTAGAACTAATCATATTTAATAATTCTGAAGGTTCTTTTCCTATTTTCTTTCCATAGGCTTCTAAGAGATATTCCGTAGCACCACTTATTGCCATAATAGGAGTTTTTAACTCATGAGAAACTCTTGAAATAAGATCTTTTCTTATTTTATCCGTTTTTTTTAACCTATTAACTTCCTCTTTTACTAATTTTTCTGATTCTTTCCGTTCATTTATATCTCTAATAAACATAGCAACTTTATTATCTGAAAAAGGGAGTAATCTTCCTTCAAAAAAACGTATTTCATTATTGATAGATATTTGATATTCAATTACTTGTTGCTCTTTTGTTTTTAATGTTTTCATTATTGCCTCTTGAGCAATTTTTCCAAGATCTTTAGGTAAGATTTCATTTAATTTTTTATTTAAAAATTTCTCTGGCAAAAGGAAAAGACTATCTTCTTCACCTTTGTAATCCAAAATAGTTGTATCTTCCGCAACTAAGAAAAATAAATCTGGAATAGCTTCAAATATTTTTTTGAATTTGTGTTCAGATTCTTTTAAGTCATTTTCAGTTTTTCTCTGATGGGTTTTATCAAAAATTTGCATAATGGTTTTTGATCTTCCCTTTACTTCTTCTATTCTCCTTGAATTCATCTCAATAATCCGAGTATTACCATCTCTATTTGCAATTGTGAATTCATATTTATTATCGATATTTTCTCCTTCCTTTTGGCGTAGATAGATATTAATTTTTTTTTTTTTTTTCTTCTCTGTCTCAATAAATTGACGGAAATCTTCATTAATTAGATTCTCTAATGGTTCTCCTAAAATATCACTGACTTTTTTATTTGCATAAACTATTTTAAATTGATCATCATAAATTAAAATTCCCACCTGTGAATCTTCTGCAATTGTTTGAAATAAGAATTCATTTTCTTTTAGTTTTACATCCTCTAAGGTTTTTTTTGTGATATCTTGAACTTGAACTAATAAATAAGTGATTCCTTCAGATTTAAAATTAAATGGTGTTATTTTAAAATCAAAATATTTATTTTCCCTTTTTTTATATACTATTTGACTTTTTTCTTGGAATTTATTAATATCAACTAATATATTCAGTTGGACTTTTTTTCCCTTTTTAAGATTAACGATAATTTTTTCCGGAATATTGTAATGTTTTAATAAATTTAAAGATCTTATTTCATATACATTTGAAACTTGAAATAATTCTAAAAAAGAATCATTTGCATAAATTAATCCTCCTTCATAAGTAAAAATTGCGATTCCTATCGGAGAACTTTCATAAATACATTCTAATAAGTCTTTAATCTTAATCCCTCAATATAATTAATAATTTTACTGTCGTATTTATCTCAGAGAAAAAATATTATTGTTTTTGTATATATTTTGAGTATCTTCCAGCCTTTTTAAAATTAAAATTATCCAATTATTCGCTTCTGAGAGTGAAAATAAGAAAAGAATAATTTCTTATTAACTAAAAATTTTTTTTTAATAATATTATTTAAATTCTTTTTTTTATCTTTATTCATTTAAAATTTTTTAAATGACTTCAGATAAAAATTGAAAATAAAATAAAGCAAGTGTAATAATCAACATAATAATGAAAAATATAGTTGAATAAAAACGCCATTTGATAGAGATTTCTTCTTTCTTCTCTTTATAATAGATATATGGGAGAAAAATAGCACCAAATATAGTAAAGGATAAAAATATAGCTATTAAATAAAATTTAAATTCAAAATAATATAAAATAATTCCAAGAACTGAAATCCAAGCACTACTTAGATACATAATTCTATATTTTAAAAGTTTATCTGGTTCCATATCTGACACTTGTTTTGATATATTATAATATATAAGAGAGATTGTTATGCCAACGCTTATTATTACTGAATATAACCAATAAAGTTTTACATATATAAATAAAACAATAAAAATAGAAATTCCAAAAGAAACTGAAAAGAAAGTCCAGATATAAATCCAATATCGTTTTAAAAAGTGGATAATCCCCTTAAAAAACATTAAAATCTTATTTATAATCAAAATAATAATCTTTTTTAAATTATCAATAAACTTGTTGAAAAAATTCTTTATTTGTTCCATAAGAAAAATAAATGGATATAATAATATGGAAAAAATAAGAAATGAGAGGCTAGAAATTAATGGAAAATAATTATAGTAAAAACTAATTTGGAAAATAATCGTACCAAATAATGTAAATATTAAAAGCCAGATAAGAAATGAGAATTTCTTAGATTTTTCTGTAAAAACTTTAAAATATATTGCATATAAAAATAAGAGAATAACTAGAGAAATATTAATATTGAAATAGTTATTAAATAAAAAGAAGTTTGGACTTAAAAAAGCTTCAGATAATACAAAGAAATCTAAACATAAAAGATTTATAAAAATGAATTGCATATACCGATTTAGTTTATATATTAATTTACTCTGATGATCTTGTAATATATCAATAAAATATAGAAGAATTATGAAGATTAATAATGAAAGAATTATTAAATTCAAATCTAAAATAAGATCTTGACTAAAATAAAATAATGGAAAACTAATTATATCAAAAGTTAAAAATGTATAAATATAATATCTAATT
>Ga0315549_1002706_pt1 | contig 16516 bp, 15 predicted proteins | sample SalMarSW160200MG_FD_203101 | JGI IMG/M metagenome (GOLD analysis project Ga0315549, IMG submission 203101) | Salt marsh sediment microbial communities from the Plum Island Ecosystem LTER, Massachusetts, United States - Salt Marsh Sediment SW1601-200 ... | reverse complement strand
CGGCCTCTTTCCCATACCGGTAGCAGACCTTGCCTTCCTGTTCATCGGGGGAGAGGCGTTCCAGAGAAAGCAGCGGACGGATCATATATTTGCCCACTCTCTCAGCCTCTTCTCTGGTCTTGGCCCTAACCTTGCTGTGGACGTTGAAACCTGTGTGGCGCCACCCTATGATCTTCTCCACCAGTGCCTCTGAGATGAGCTCCTCCCTGAGGAGAAGAGCGAAGACCTCCCGGGCAAACATCTGGGCCAGGAGGCTGTCCTGGAAAGAAGCGAGATGATGAAACGTCCCCTCTCTATCTTCACCCCCCTCGGTCACCAGAAAATGGAGGTGCGGGTGAAGATTTATCTTCTGTCCGAAGGTCTGGACGGCGGCCACCACTCCGGGGCTAAGCTCTGTGCCGGTTGTACGTTTTACTTTTTGTTGATCACCTTCTCCAATAGCACGGGATACAACAGCGGAAGTACCAATACCCAGCCCCAGGGCCAGGCTGTGTATCACCAGAACAACCGGGAAGGTAAAACTCAACGCCGCCAGTTCCTTTGTTCCCAGCTGGCCGACAAAAAAAGCATCAACCAGATTAAAAGCTACCATGCCCAGAAGACCAAAGACTATAGGCCAGGTTAGTTGGGCCAGGGTTTTACCCACCGGGCCTTCTGTCAAAGTTGTCTTAGCTGTATTTGCCATATCACATTTTTTAATATCCTTAAGTGTGAAGCAGAATAATAAACCAACTGACCTGGCAATACAAACATATCACACAGAAATTAACTAGACCGATCCCCTTCTCTGGCTGACATCAAAGGATGGTTATGGATAAAATGTCGTGAAATAATTAATTATGCGTCATTTTACTCGTTAGAATAGAAAAGCGATGATGTGTCTGAAAAGCTTTTCCCTTAAACAGCTCATCTGGGAACCTTTCCCCAAAACATCGAATAGGTAAAAAAGGCATAATAATCCGGAAGATTCAGAATGAAGTCTGGTGACTCTGGTTGACAGAGACGCTGATATTCTGCCCAATCCTCCTGTGAAACCTCTGGCTGTGGCTCCTCCCAGAGCATCTTAAAGAATGTAATCAAAGCGGCGCGTATGTCTTCACTCAGCGGAGCATATACGTCGCCTGTAAAAGTCTGGGCGGTGGGTTCCTCGAAGCCCGCTTGACGGAACCAACCTAGAGCGCGCACAAAGTGCGACTCCGACCTCTTTCCCTTGACGCAAGGGATAAGCGCCGAACACGTCGCATTAAGCCGGGCTTCCAACAGAGAATATCCTGGAAGCAGTTGTTGAGAAGACCAAGCAAGGATGGCCACGCTGCCCCCGGGCTTGACCACCCGTGCAAGTTCCCTCAGCAATGGCAGAGGCTCTTCAGAAGTAGGGTATCCGACGCAGTCAGAACTCCAGACCCAATCGAAAGTATCATCGTCAAAGGGAAGTTCGTTCACGTCTCCTTCCTGTAAGGAAATCTGTTCCGATAAGCCTGACTTATTTACAATTTCTTTTGCATGAAGGAGGAACTCAGCAGATATATCAAGGCCAGTGACATGTCCGGCAGGTCCCACTGCCTCTGTCAGTAATAAGGCCGGAAGGCCAATTCCACATCCTGCATCCAGACCCCGGCTCCCCTGAGGGAGTTGCAGTGCCTGGATTGCCTCACGAAGAGTAGGTTCTCTCAAAGGATTGGACTCTGCCAACTGCTGTATGTAAGTATCGGTATCAGTCATTTTCCATCCTCTTTCAATTAAATTCCATTCTTATGAAGAATAGTAAATAGTCAAAATTTCTAATCAGTCTTACTAAAAATCCCTGTATACATGGAACCCATGATAAAGCTCTTAGTTGTCTCTGACTCAGTCTCTTTCAAACCACTTTTTAACATCAACTCCTGAATTTCTTCCGAGAGCATACCATGGCCTTCTTTAGCAGGTTCACGAATAAATAATTTAGCGTCTGTCTTCATTTTCTTTGCCAATGCCCTGACAACTTCCTGCCTTTCAGATTTGTCGATATCATGAAGCATGAAGTGTATAGCCACAGCATCAAAATAATCATTTTTCTCGTCCCACTTTCTAATATCCTCAACATAATATTCAACATTTGAAAATCTGCTTAAATGTTTCTTGGCCCGCTCAATCCAAATTTTGGATAAATCAAGGCAAGTCAACTCACCGCCTCCCTTCTCAAGAATTTGAGCGATGAACTTTGAAGTGGCGCCCGGACCGCAGCCAAAATCTAGAACCTTTTCATCACCCTTCATATCGAAAGACTCCACAAAATTGCGATAGTAACCTTTCATAAGTTTGAGCCAGAAGAACTCGTGTACTCGAATCGACGTTTTGCTAGGTTCAGTAATACTCATTTTATCCTCCGCTTTATTTATAGACTAATGGAATCCGTTAATATTTTTTTTATGTCCTTAGTAAAATTACCATAATTTTCCAATTTTTTCACTTCCTGAAGTCACCTGCCAAACATACAACACTCTAAATAACCCCGTCAATTGCAATGAAATAGCAAGATGGATATCCAAACAATTTAAAATTATGTCGCATAATGTAATATTTACCGCCGTTTCTTAATTCAGATAATTTCCTGAGAAAATGACGTGAAATAATTAATTTCACGACGCAGATTTATCTTAAGTATAAAAGTGACTGTAGGTTGTTTTATTGTTTATACAATACTCGAAAAGCTCTTGAATGTAGTGTAGGGATTACAGAAACATGACTCTTTCCATAAAATAACTGCGGTCAGTTCAAGACGATTCGGATCATTAGGAGAAAAAAAGAAAATTAAAAAAGTTATGAATGTCTGACCCCATTATTTGACCGGGCCGAGGTAGCGGTCGAGCCAGGCCAGGGTTTCCTTGGTGAATTCGTTTCTGGGGGCGATATGGTCAGTCTCGTACAACTTCAGTTCCTTGTGTTCATTAGGAGTTCCCAAAAGGTCAAACAGAGGCTTAATGGATGTCTCATAAGGGAAAGATGTGTCGTATCTTCCGTTTAACATCAAGGTAGGCGTTTTCACCCGGGTAACATAATTGATCGGATGGACTTCAGGGCGACCGAAATCTCTGAGGCCTCCTGCCAATAAAACGCTTGCTTTAAGACGTTCCTCCACGGCCGGGATGATCGCTCCGAGCCATCCACCCCAACTCATTCCGTAGTAGGCAAGCTTGTTGCTGTCAATATCCTGACGGGTCTCCAGATAGTCGATGCATCTTCTGAAATCTTTCACCAGTTTAATTCGGTATTCAGTTTTCAGATGGGAATCAGGTTTGGAAAAGCGTAAAGCATCATCTCTGCGTTCCATAGTCCCTTTATAGACAGGATAGAGGGCAGCCCGGCCGTTTTTCACTACAAAGGAAAGGAAAACCTTGAATTCCATTTCGCTTTCAAGTTCTTTACTCGAATTTCTCCATACCGCTTGTCCGCCAGGGAAATAAATGACTGTCTGGTAGGGGGACGCTGTATTTTTAGGAAGAAAAAGGATGGCGATGATCCGCTCACCGCCATAGGCAGCGTCAAAGGATATTCGCTCTTTAATCCAATCTTTAGAGCTTTCATCGCGCGATTCCACGCGCGCGTTCAGCTCAGTTTTATCATAAGAAAATTGCTCTTTGTAAACCTGAAAAATATAATCCGAAACTGGTTTTTCTTTGTAAAAATCTCTGGTTTCACCCAATTCTAACAAACTGAACGCTGATTCGGGGATTATCTCTGGATCAGGATAGAGAGTGCACCGGAACCCGTTTTTAGGAGAACGGTCAAAGGCAGGAGCTTGACTCCATTTCCCGAATATGTAGGTGTTATCGTTTCAGGCACCGCCCCTGATTAATCTCCCTTGCTGGGTTTTGTTCCAGTTCCATTCTCTCACATTCCCCGCCATATCAAAGGCACCGTAGGCAGTCATTCCTTGATAGCTTCCCACTGGAGCAGGGCCTTTGCCCTGAAAATTACTGAAAGGAGCAAAAATTGCGTAACCCCCAAGTTGGAACCACATGATCATAGGAGTATATTCACCTCTGGCAATGCCCCAATGAGATCCTGTTGGCAGACTTTTCCCCGCAAATTCTGCATACGCTGCCGCCTCGTACCAGCTAACGCCTGAAACCGGATAATTTTCCTGTCCCTCGGGATAATCTCCTGCCTGCCATGTGGCGAGGCCAGGCCTACCCGTTTGGTCCACAAGTTTTGCCATTGCTTCTTTCCAGGTCAGGACTTTTCCATCCTTGATAAAATCATGTTTCCAGTATTCCCTGTTTCTGTATCCGCCGCTGTCTATGAATTCCTTGTACTGCTTATTCGTGACTTCATGCCTGTCTATAAAGAAATCATCCAATTTCCCAACTTCCGTTTCCGCTCCTGTTACCCGCACCATGCCTTCTGGGATGCTTCCTTTCTCATCCAGCACTCTCACGAGATCATTGGGAATTACTTGATCTTTTGGTTCTAGAGCTATGTCCCAACTGGAAGATGCAGCCAAAACGGTCTCATAGCCTTCCTTTTCTATTTTCCACCTGAAGATTCCGATGGGCAATCTGATGTTTTCTATAGGAGAAATACCTAAATATTCCCATTCGCCGTCTGGAGCCTTGTATTCTTTCATATATATATCTGCACCCGGAGGCTCTGTTTTGATGTTTATATTCAAGGAACATTTTGAAAAGAGCTCAGAAAGCTTGGGATCATTCGGAATGTACTCTTCTGCCATTTCTGCTAGTTTGTAAGGTTCGGTGAAATCCCGCCAATTTTCTTCAACAAGCCGCTCGACCTCTGGGAGAATTTCTTGTCTTGCCCAGCGGATATTGGCCTGGCGGTTGAAGAACCAGAAAGCCACAAGGCTGATGACAAGGACCGCACAAATAGCTGGGATTGCGACCCGCGGCTTGCGGATGCGGCGAAGGAATGTTCGCAGGTTAAATGCTCCCAATTCCTCTGCTCTCAGGATATTCTGATATTTCTTCAGGTCTTTTAACATTTCTGATGTAGAGGAATAACGGGATTCGCGTTTCTTCTTTAAAGCGTTATATATAATCTGCTGCAGTTCAACGGGAATGTCGGGTTTTATAGCCTTGAGAGGTTTAGGTTCCTCATGAACAACAGAATAAAGAACCGATGCCTCCCGATCTCCTCTAAACGGCAGCTGCCCGGAAAGCATCTCATACATAACCACTCCCAATGACCATATATCCGAGCGGTTGTCGACTTCTTCGCCTCTGGCCTGCTCTGGAGACATGTAAGCCACGGTTCCCAGAGTTGTCCCTTCCCTCGTAAGCAAAGTCCCCCCTTTGACCTTCGCCAAACCGAAGTCCATGACCTTAGTCTGCCCTTTCTCTGTGATCATGATGTTGGCGCTCTTGATGTCCCTGTGGATAATACCTTTCTTGTGTGCTTCCTCAAGGCCCTCAGCCACCTGTATAGAAATATCCAGGGCTTCGTCAAGTTCCAACGGGCCTTTCTCTATTTTCGCCCTTAATGTCTGCCCCTCAACATATTCCATGGCAATGAAGGATCTGTCTTCCTCTTCATCGATTTCATGGATAGTGCAGATATTGGGATGGGACAGGGCTGCTGCAGCTTGAGCCTCAAGAACAAACCGCTCTTTGGCCTCTTCATTCTGGATCAATTCTGGAGGCAAAAACTTGAGCGCAACACTGCGTTTAAGCTTGGTATCCTCTGCTTTGTAAACAATGCCCATTCCCCCTCTTCCTGAGACCTCAATGATCTTATACTTACCGCGGCAAGTGTGGTTCCAGGAAATAATTCCTTCATGGGTCTTAGGATGGTCCTGGTCTGCGAGATGAAGATTTCCTCAGACGGATGAATGGGTGTCCCGCATTTGCTGCAGAAGCGGGAGTCATCCGAGATTTCGGACTGACATTTAGGGCATTTCATAATCTATCCTCCCTTTACATCATCGGCAAAAAGGTATCAATTTATCTGAAAATAGTCAATAAATGCTTTGCTCCTGTATTATGCATATATGAACAGTTAGTGTTGTTCTCATCAACTTAGTGAATGAAATGCAATGGGCAGTGAAAACGGCACATAATGTATATATTTAACGCCATTCACTAAATTACATCAGGAAAAAACAGAAATGACGTGAAATAATTAATTGTGCGCCATATTACGACTAAATATGAACTTATTCGCCAGGGATGTGAGATGTTACTCTCGCTATGAACTTCAGATAATCCATCTGCTCCTCTTCTGCTCTGCCTTTCCCGTACTGGAATGAGACCTTGCCCTCGGTCTCATCAAAGGAAAGCTTCTTGAGGGACAGGATAGGGCGTATCATATACTTGCCCAATCGCTCGGCCTCTTCTTTACTTGTAGCTCTGACCTTGCTGTGGAGGTTAAAACCAGTCTGGAGCCACCGTAGAATCTTCTCGACAAGAGAGAGGCTTATGAGCTCGTGATGGAGAAGAAGGGAAAAAACCTCCCGGGTGAAAAACTGGCAGAGTAGAGCATCATTTAAGCTTTCGATCGGATGGAATCGCCCGTCTTTGACTGGATGATATAAAAAATAGGAAATGGGTATCATGTCCCCATTTTATTCCAAGGTCCTGGGGCCTTCCATCTCTTTTGAAAAGATTTCTGGGCGACGATTGTCGATGACACAGGGACAAGAAATGACTTTATTTCTGTCATAACTTCATAGAATGAATGAGGCGTACTAGCCAAGACGGTCTTTCTTAAGAAAGCTCTCCACTGTGTCTCTCTTGTTTGATCTTCAGAAAATGATTTCTTGAAGACTGAGGGCTGAGCAGGTATTTCCGTCTTCCTAATTTTAAAAGTCCTCGTGATCGCTTCAGCCAGAACATGACAATTGAAATCGAATTGCTTTGAAAGAAGCCAAATATCATAGAAGTCCTTCATGCGGCTATTAAGCTCGCCAAGTTTTATCATAGCCTGAAATTTCTCTGCTATTATGCTCTCTTGAGTGTATCCTTTAAGAGTTGGAGCTGGAAAGTCCAGAATTGTAGGGTATTTCACATCTAATTCAGACGGGAACACTACATCTCCAAATCCCACGTCAAGTTGAAGCACAACACGACTTTTTCCGAGGTTGCCTCTAACATGCACGCGGGTTCCTTCATAAACTGCATCTTCGATGATCGGATTACAAGTCACACTGTCGGGATCAAAACTCATGCCATCCGGTTCAACCGTCTGATTGCAGATATCCCTCATTACTGCAATCATTGCCTCTACACTGTTTTCAAGCCTACCCAGCAAATCAATATCCTTGGTGGTACGAGTATCTTGGATGTTCCAGGCTGTAAACATAAGCGCACCTTTTAGGACAAACTTCTGGACATGAGGAGTTTTAGATAATCTATATATGAAACGTTCCATAGAAAAATATTGAAAAAGCTCGTTGAAAGGACGACCTAATTCACGTGCTTTGTTGAGAAGGCGCTGGTGTACTGAGGTGGAAACGTCATGCGTGTTCTTTTTTATCACAGGAGTGCTTCAAGATAGGGGCGCATGATTTTAGTCACTCGACAGATTGTGGCAAAGTGCATTATTTCATCTACCTTCATATCCCTTCGGTTGCGATATAGCTTGAGAGCTTCTATAGCAGTGTCGAGACCGATTGTGTTTCTAAATTTAAAACAATCAGCAAGGGTTTTTTCAGGACTATAAACCTTGACCTTCGCCCTATCAATTCTGTGTGTTTGAATACCCTCGGTGAAGGCCATGTTAGAGAAACGAAAGGTTCGAATTGGAGGATATTCCAGCCTTGGCTCCTCGGCGCCAAATGAAAGGGCGATATGAATTTCATGGGGGATATGAGTTGTTATGTCGTGGAATGAGAGTGCAGAGAGGAGGCAGATCACACCTTTGGGGATCCTTTTTGCAACCAGGATGAGATCAGGATTACTGAGTGGGGGACTATCGGTTAGGCGATATACGCCACGACTTATTCTCTCAAGTTTACCATTTTTAACAAGAGCGTATAGAGTGCTACGATGGATTCTTGCCTTCAGGACTTCTGCTGTTTTAAGAACGCCGCCTTTCTGCTTGAAGATAGAAACAGCCCTTTGAAATCTGTCTGAGTGCCTACTTTTGTCCTGAGTCATCTTTGACAAATTTACCTATATTTATTTATATCTATAGGTATTTTTGTCATTATTGTGTTTAATGTCAAGAAAAACTAATCTATTCTTCTTTTTTTTTGTTACGGGGGGAAATTATCCATACCAAGGACACTCCCGATAACTCCTTCAATAGCATAACCTTTCCCATGTCCATTGTTTTCAAATATCCAAGCAGAAGCCCTATTGCTGATAAAAACCTTGAACGACCCCGCCATTGGGGATAAAAAGCCGCCCATGGCCCGGCTTGGAAAGTTGATTTCCAAGGCTGACTCAAATGATCCCCTGCCTCACAAGAGTGAAATACTAGAATGCCAGTACGATATATACCAAAATGTATGGGAACAAGCCAGGAAGCTAAGAAGCAGTGGAAAACTTTTAGAACTCGGGAAGAAAATCCAATGCCCGGTAGTCGCAATCCAGGGCGACTATGATCCTCATCTTTCCGAAGGAATCAAACGCCCCCTTTCTCGCATCCTAAAAGACTTTAAGTTCATTCTATTAGAGAACTGCGGTCACCATCCCTGGATCGAAAGGTCCGCAAAAGTCAGATTTTATAATATCCTAAAAAGTGAAGTATTATAATGTGACGTTTCAACCCAAGAAATTTGAAGTTACACGAATTCGGGACATGATATCTATTTCCCTTTTTTCGACAGTCTCTTCTACAGACTCAATATTCGATCTATCTTTTCTAAAAAAAACTGGATGACATAAAAAATAGGAAATGGGTATCATGTCCCCATTTTACTGAGCTTATCCAGCCGTTTGATACATTGAATTATGCAACGGATAGTATGGTGATTCACTTTCCATGCATTGATCATATGGGTCCATATGGGTTTGCCCTCTCTTGTTAATAGGGGCCACCATTCTCCAACCTTATGATTAATCATCCTGTCAAAGACAAAGCGATGCACGTTTTCATATACAGGCCAGCAAAGATAAGAATTTCCTTTTCAGCTGGGCCGGCTGGATGAGCATCTTTGTCCTCATTTTCCCATTCAGCCATCGTGAGGAAATATAAATCACAATAAAAAAGATGTCAAGGACAATCGGAAGTCGCTCATGGTGGGCCGAAATGCTGCAGGAAAGATCAAGAGTGCCCAAAACCGCATAGTCGGTGAGGAAGGCGATGATGCGCATTTCCCCCTGGCATTTGGGACAGGTCAAGGGATTAACCTTGTAGACTTTCCTTATCATCTCGGCCCAGCCCCGGCGGGGGATCCTCGGGTTCTCCTTCTCAACGATGATGAATGGATGCTTGTCGGGCTGCCCCTTCCGCACTTTGCCCCGGTGAGCATTGGCATACAGGCCGAAGTAACGGACGGTGACCTGGCCCTTGTCTGGAATATGGGAGGTCACCCGGGCGATAAACTCCAGATAATCCATATCCTTGATGATGGGTCGGAGGAAGCCGTACTCTTTCTCGAAACGTGACTCATATTCGGCCAGGAACTGGTCAAAGTAATGGAAGAGTACCCGGTAGAGCACGGTGCATTCGGGATGTCGGGGACGGTAAACTCCTGCCACAGCAGGGACTCATGAATCAAGAAACGGGCCAATCCCCTCTGAAAAAGCCTAATTGCTGAAATGACAGAAGTTAGCGTAAGCGTTCCAGCGGACTAGGAGCCCAAGGTGTCAACTTCCGTTGACCCTCAGAATAGAGAAAAGCGCCAAAAGTTAGCACTCTATTTATCTACAAGACCCTTTACAATCTTGTCCTCCTTATGGCCCTGATCTTCCTCTGGTTTCTCTTTCCCGATAATCCCCGAACTCAACCACGCCTGTACCTGATCCATCGCTGATCACCCTTCCGAGGTGGGCTGCGCCTTAGCTCTCGTTTCTGCCAGGGCCGAACCCCGATACATGGTTTTTCGCCTGGACCATTAACTGTATTCCAGATCTCCCTCCAGGGCGCCATGCCCCCGATCGCTTCATACTTCAAACCCACCTTCAACCTGCCCGCATTCATCGATACCGGCACTTGCGTCGTATACCAATTGTGATCTTCAATAAAATATCTGGTCTCTCATCAGTTGCAGCATCACTTCCCTTGAGCAGCAGCCTGCTCCAGACTTCAGATGTTAAGGCCATTGTGGCCTGTAAACCATGGGCTCAGGTAGCATGGATTCTCTTGTGAAAGCGGCTTCACCCGCTTCTCGGGAAGCAGTTCTTTGTTTGATTGTAGGAAATTTAAGAGGGTTTGTCCGGGACATAGGCGTCACCTTAGCGGGACGTGGGCGTCCCTTAGCTATCCCGGGAATGAAATTTATTGATTAAAAAACCTCATGTTTTTAGCTTTTCTTTCCCCTATCCAAATTTAACTGCGCCAAAAATGCACCGAAAAGCCAAAAAACATCTAAAAAAGGACACTCGAAACCAAATTTCCCCTGGATTTAGAATGGGTCGTTATATGAATATTCGGAATTATACTCCGAATATTCATGGTATAATCTCATTATGATAAAGAGAATTTTTTACATTTCTAGCCTCTCCACTGCAATAAACCGATCCCTAATTACAGCTCTGCTCGGACCGCGTCAATGCGGAAAAACGACCCTGGCCCGTCTGCTTATGAAAGAACAGAAAGCTGTGTATTTTGATCTAGAATCCATCCCTGATCAGAGGCGATTAGAAAACCCGGAATTAGTATTGGGCGATCTGGAGGGATTGGTTATCCTTGATGAAATTCAACTTATCCCCAGTCTTTTCCAAGTTCTTCGTATGCTTGTTGATAAACCTGATAACAAAGCACATTACTTGATCCTCGGTAGCGCTTCCCCTGATGTCATTAAAAATGCCTCAGAGACATTGGCAGGTCGGGTTGAATTTATTGAGTTGAGTGGTTTCGATCTGGGAGAGATTGGTAAGGAGAACTGGGAATCACTTTGGTTGCGCGGCGGCTTTCCAATATCTTATCTGGCAGATTCAGAAAAAGATAGTCTTGCCTGGAGAGAAGGTTTTATCAGGACTTTTCTGGAACGAGATATTCCTCAATTAGGCATTAATATTTCTGCTGTTGCAATGCGGCGATTCTGGACAATGCTAGCCCATTATCATGGACAAACTTGGAATGCATCGCAGCTGGGGCGGTCCATGGGGTTAACTGACAAGACAGTGCGTTCTTATCTGGATATCCTTACTGGTACGTATATGGTTCGCCAACTACAGCCATGGATCGCCAACCTGGGCAAGCGACAGGTAAAATCACCGAAGGTCTATTTTCGCGATAGCGGATTGCTTCATAGTCTATTGGAAATCACTGATAGTCACAGTTTGTTCGGGCATCCAAAGGTTGGTGCTTCTTGGGAAGGCTTTGTGATTGAGCAAGTCCTTCAATTTGTGCGCCCCAATCAAGCGTATTTCTGGGCTACGCACAATGGTGCAGAAATTGATTTGCTGTTTTCTGATCAGGGAAAAAATTATGGTGTAGAGGTCAAACTCAACGAGGCACCCAAGATTACAGCCTCGATGCATACTACTCTCACAGAATTGAAATTGGAACACCTATGGATCATTTACCCGGGCAAAGAAGTCTATTCAGCTCATGAACAGATCTCGGTTTTGCCCATAAGCCAGATCGACAGGTTGCCTTTTTAAGCTGATTTACCAGTTCAAAGGATAGAACGTGGCCCGTTCTTAGAAATTTCATGTGAGGAAATTATGAAAATAAAAAGCCTATTATTACTTACAACCTTTATTCTATCGTCGTGTGCTTCTGTGGATATACTCACTTCGACGAAATCCTATTCCCCCTCTGGTTACTTACATGTCTGCCCCATCTCCATCTTCTACCCCTGCTCCGGCCCCCACATCATCTACGACAATTTCTGTTGAGGTAACTCCATTACCAACTCAACTAACTACTGTTCCCACACTGAATCAAACTCAAGTAATCCAACAGGAAGAAATAATTATTGTCTTGCAGAAATATTTCGAGGTTTATTATCAAGCACTCAGCATCTCGCCGCCAGAGGACTTCCAGGAAATGGGTTTTGGGGACCTGATATCCGATCTGCCCGAGGCAAGGGACTTTGAAGAAATAGAAATAGCCAAGCTTCGGGTTCAGGGAAAATACTGGGAATTGAAAAATCTCAGATATTCTGATTACAAACATTCACTGGATTATGATAATTTTACTCTTGATGAAGCCGCTAACTTAGCGACAGTATCGCTGCTCGACAGAGCAGAAGTGGTCCGGGAAAACTCGCTGGAAAATAACCCGGAGGATCCGCATGTCACCTACCGAGAGTTCAGACATATATTCGTTTTGCGCAAAGAGAGGGGGGAATGGAAAATTATCTCTGATACCTACTGGGATTCCTGGTGGCAGCAATTCCGAAAACCAGGGTCGTCCAAGGAAGATATCCTAAGTGCTATGAACCTTAAAATGCAAGAATATGAAAAAACGCCTTCACCTACGCCATAAAAGATATTAATGCCGCAATCAACGCTTCAGCGGTTCAAACCTCCATCGTTTTCGTAGAGGTTAGGCAACCTCTCTTCCAATCCTGATACGTCCCAGAAGAAGAACTTTTGATGATCTTTATGCAAGCTATTGATCTCAACGCAGTGGCTTACTTTCTAAAACAGAAATAGTTAAACGCTATTGCGAAGCCACTCATGATAACAAAGTACATCCACCCGATCGATGGGAGATCCCAAAAGAATAATGCTAAAACAATCACGATTGGGAATAATACGGTAATCACGCAATTCATCTGAGCAACGATCTTGACTTTTTCCCACGAGTTCTCTTTGTACGACAAGAAGGAGCTAATTCCATACCCAAGGATGGCTGTGCCAAATAGCCTGAATACTTGTGGCACCTGATTGGATAGACAACCTGTTATGTTGCCCCACCACACTGGAAGGAATAAGTAGGTAAGGGCGAATATGGTCATCATCACACTGTGGACGAGGAACGTGTTCTTCAAACCTTGGGTAACCTGCTTTTCCATTTCTTTCCTCCTTTACAAGTCTGCTTAAAGGTTTTTATGTAGAATATTCTCTGCATAAAAGATAAGAATTTCCTTTTCAGCTGGACCGGCTGGATGAGCATCTTTGTCCTCATTTTCCCATTCAGCCATCGTGAGGAAATATATATCACGATAAAAAAGATGTCAAGGACAATCGGAAGTCGCTCATGGTGGGTCAAAACGCCGCAGGAAAGCTCAAAAGTGCCCAAAACCGCATAGATGACTCCTTCCAGTCAAGAGAAGATTATAAGAAATGATCAGCTGGAGCCTCGGAGTCCATCAAGAATTTCTGATAGGCAAGATGAGGCGGGGGAGGTCTCTCCGCAACAAATGTCAGCTTGAGGTGGGCGATGATACGATTTTCACTGAAACCCCTTTTCTGCTTTTCTTATAACATAAGATAAAAATTTGTGTCAATTTAACTTAAAATAGATGTCAACGCAAAGTGAAAATGTCCGGTTCTTAGCAACGTAAAAAAGTCCGGTTTGCTTCATTGACCGATTTTCTGCAAAAAGCATGCATAATGAAGCTCAGGACACGATCTTCGCCACGGGTGATTGGCCGGTGGGATATACTTGCCCTTTTTAACGGTTTTTTGTGCTGTTTGTCGGGGGGAAAATACGGAAGGAAGGGCAAGAAGGCCACAAGCTCATGATCGTTGAGGAGGCTTGCCCGAGATGATCCGCAAGGTCTACGAGGTGGATCCGCTTTGTTGTCCTCCATGTGGTGGCCAGATGAGAATCATCTCTTTTATCGAAGAGCCGAAGATCATCGACAAGATCATCGCCCATCTCGAGCTCACCTTTGAAGCTGAATGGCCTCCTCCGCCTCGGATTGCCCAACACGAGCTCCTGACGGAAGCCGAGGAGAGAGGGGAGTATTTCTGAGGGCCTCTGTGGCTGTTTTTTGCTGATTTGAGGGGGGAGTCTATCTTAAACTCGATGGTTTGGAGGTCTCGGCTGATTTGTTTCTCTTTTTGAGTCGTTGACCTTGTCGTTTTGGACGTGATAATCTTATTTCAAGATGTCAGTGGGTGGAAATTACAGAAAATTGTGATGGATTTGGAGTAAGGCCAAAAAGGAAATTTTCCAACAACGCCTATATCTAGTCGTTCAACGCCCGGTTTCGGTTGGAGTGTTTGAATGAGCACTGGTTTTTAAGTTTGGAGGATGCGAGGGAGAAGATTGAAGAGTGGCGGCAGGATTATAATGCAAACCGGCCACACAGCTCTTTAGGCAACGTCTCTCCAGAGGAGCTTGCCGCACTGGATAGTACTTTGGAAACCGATCTGATCCAGGCTCATGAGACTAACAAAAAAGACTTGCAAAATTTTAGACTAACTTAGAAAATGGACGAGAAACGGGGTGCACTCCAGCAAAATATTAAACTAACTTAGAAAATGGACCTAAACAGGGGGCAGGTCCAGAAGCTGTAAATTTAACTATGCAGGTGGTGCATTGATGGGGGCAGGTCATCACCGGACAGCACTGGGCATTTATTTATTCTTCTTTTCTTTTTTCAATCTTCGTTTTTCCTTTGGACTATGCTGGGCCTTTTTCTGTTGTTCCCTTTTGCCTATATCCTTTTTTCCCTTATCACCCATATCTGTTTCTCCTTGCTTGAAAATGACTTGTGCCGGACTGTAGCACCGAATGTATGTCGTCAAGCGGTTTCAGACTTTTATGCTGATTTCCTAAGCTACAGTTTCCGAGTATCATACTACTACTAACTGATTCCATTTGACAAGGTTCGAAGCGAATGAGAACCCCTCTCCCCCTCAACCATCTTTATCCGCTAATTCGCTCAGCTGTCCTCTAAGTAGGAGGCCAGAGTTTAAGTCCATTGTTGCAGCCCAGCCAGCCTCTTTTTAGTATCCCCATCCTCTGGTATACCCAGGTCAACATCCTTCCAGAGTTCGAGGAACGCTGACACCGGGATTCCTAAGGTTTAGGATGCCAAGGAGCGTTTGGTAGCATTGAAGTAAACGGAACCAAAACAGCCATCAATTCGTCATATTAATCAGTATTCCGATGAAAATTAAAACAAGCTGAGAGCTTGAAAGTTGAAGTTCTCTTTAGTTTCTGTTTCTTATCGTTGCCTGTACTTATGTTTTTTCCTTTTTGTACATAAAAGCTTTCAGCAAGTCAAGTGGGATAGGGAAGACGATTGTTGAATTTTTTTCTGTTGCAATTTCAGCGAGAGTGCCCAAAAACCTGAGCTGAAGTGCCTGAGGGTTTGTTGAGATGATATCTGCAGCTTGATATTCACCTTCGGCATGTATAACCTTGGCTTTTCTTTCTCTTTCCGCTTCGGCTTGTTTGGCTATGGCTCTTTGCATATTTTCAGGAAGATCCACATGTTTCATTTCTACCAGCTGAACCTTGATTCCCCAGGGGCCTGTACGCTTATCGATGATTTCTTGGAGTCGAAGGTTGAGTTTTTCTCTCTCTGAGAGAAGATCATCGAGTTCAACCTCACCCAGTGTACTCCGCAATGTTGTCTGTGCAAGCTGTGAAGTGGCATAAAAAAAATCTTGGACTTCGATGACGGCTTTTTGGGGGTCCATAACACGAAAATACACAACAGCGTTGACTTTAACTGAAACATTATCTTTCTACTCGCCGTCGCCTCATTCACCCACGGGCAAGCCCGTGGAACTCTGCCCTTCGGGCCGTTTGGAACATCCGTTCCCAAGCTGAAGTTGATGCTATCCAGTTACTCATGGAAAAAGAGAAAAAGCGGATGCTCTCTTTCCTTAATTTCAAGAAAGACCTTCATGAGAAACTTGAGGAGTTGTTTAACATTGATTTCAGCGGTATGCTGGGAGGAAAAGAGCCAATGTGTTTTACAAGGGCTACATTTGAGGTGAAAGATTCAAAGTTAACCAGAAAGAAATTAGAACAGCTTCCTGATGTTGATTTAGCGGAAGAAAATCCTCCGCATTATGTATGGTTCAGACCCTATCCCAAAGGACACTGGAATCCAGCCAGCACTCTCCCGGGGACAGTCCAGATTCTCGCACACATTGACATGAATCCTGATAAAAATATTCTGAAGATGGAGACGAAAACCAAGAGTTGGATGCACGGGCTTATCAACTACATGGTGAAAACATTGGGTAGTGAGATATTACTTGTTGGTCTTGAATTTGAAGATCCGCTGAAGACTTTGAGAGGGAAATGAGACACAAGTCCAAGCCAGGTCCACAGATCCAAAATCTTGTTGCACTGTTAGCTTTCAGGTAGTAGTATATGATCGCTGGCAGTTGAAAAAAATCGCAAAAACGAAAAAATCAAAAAAAACTGGTAGCTAAAATTTAAAAGTGGATTATTTAAGTTTTAAAAGTGGACTAAATTTAGGTCTTCATTTTTAACTTTTTGGATACTTACTAACTTATTATCCCACCAGAATCTGATTTCTGCCAAGCCT
>Ga0315549_1002704_pt1 | contig 16520 bp, 14 predicted proteins | sample SalMarSW160200MG_FD_203101 | JGI IMG/M metagenome (GOLD analysis project Ga0315549, IMG submission 203101) | Salt marsh sediment microbial communities from the Plum Island Ecosystem LTER, Massachusetts, United States - Salt Marsh Sediment SW1601-200 ... | reverse complement strand
TGGAGTGGTTGAATAACAACAACGGTCTTTCTAAAGGGCAGGTCACGGCTCAAGTTGCCCCCAAAAACCACCTCACCACTTTTCCTGAGCCAACCTTGCCGTAAGCCAGGTTCGCAGTGGTTCATCTAAAACACCAAGTCTAGACTCTATCCACCGAATGTCGCCACTTAAAAGGGCTGCCTTCTCCTCAGAAGTTAGGTCATAGCCTTTAAACACCTGGTCAGGGTTCTCAGCTAATCTTGATAAGAAATTGCTATCATCCCTGGCTTTACTTAATAGAGATAATAGGGCTTTGCTTCCTGTATCGAGAGCAGCCGGGTTCTGAAGCTTGGCTTGAATTATTTCATCTAGCTGTTGGCGAACCAGCTCCTCTAGCTGTGTCCGACGAAAGCCAAGGAAAAGTCCTCTTGCCCAGGGTCTTGCCATAGCTGCTTCAATAGCCCGTTCACGGCGCAAATAAGTCAGCCAATAGACAGCACCGACAAATATACCACCGCCAATAATATTACCTATAGTCACTGGAAGCAGATTACCAAAGAGCCCTGCCCAAGTAAGGTTGGCTACACCGCCAGCCGTCACCCCAGCCGCTTCAAGGACAGCCGGTTGGCCGGCTAATAATACTCCCATGGGGATAAAGTACATATTGGCAACACTGTGCTCAAAGCCAGCAGCAACAAAGGCAGTGATAGGGAAGATAATGGCCAGTATTTTACCACTGGTAGTACGAGCGCTGAAGCATAACCAGACAGAAAGGCAGACCAGAAGGTTACACAAGATACCCCGAGTCAGGGCTGAACCAAAGGTTAGGTTTACCTTACTATTAGCAATAAGTAGAGCATTAGCTCCCACCCCATAACCACTAAATGCCCACTGGTACGTAGCAAACATCAATCCGACTAATATTAAAGAGCCAGCAAAGTTAGCGAAATAAACTATTCCCCAGTTTCGGAGCAAACGAACCAGGCTGGTTCGACCGCTCATCCAGCTCATCACAATCAAGGAATTCCCGGTGAAAAGCTCGGCTCCAGCCACAACCACCAGAATTAGTCCTAGACAGAAGACCAGTCCGCCTAACAGCTTAGTGAGCCCAAAGCCCAGACCTGTGCCCGTAGTAACTACGGTATAAAACATTGCCCCTAGACCGATAAAGGCTCCAGCTAAAATGCCCAATAGTACCGTGCTTAAGGTATTGAGATTTCCCTTGGTTACCCCTACCGCTTCTGCCTTCCGTGCTACTTCAGGCGGCGGGTGGTCGTCAGTAGTGATTGCCTTTCCTATTCTGTCGGCTACCGCCTCTAATCGAGTCGCCGTCTCAACCGCCTCCTGGCGAACTATTGACGCCTGCTCAAGTAAATTAAGCTTGGTTTTGCGGCCTCTACCATCCCCGTTAGAGACTACTGGCTCATCCTCCTTTTTTCTCCTGTATGCCATTTCAATCCTCCACAGCAAGAAGGTTTAATTAGTATAAGTGGCTATATTCACCACTTTTCCTGGCCCAGCCGGCACCACAGCCAGGTTGCATGCCGCTGGTCCAGCTTACCAAGCCAGCTTTCAATCTTCTTTATGTCACCGCTGACCAGTGCTGCTACTTCCTCTTGAGTTAAGGTGAAGTACTCACTGAGTGCCTCGCCGGGGTTATCAGCAAGCCGGGCTAGGAACTCACTATCGTCAGCGGCTCTAGCCAGCACTGCCAGGATTGACTCTCTCCCCTCTGGTTTTCCCACAGGGGTGACAAGCTTTGCCTTTTCAATCGTCTCTTGCATCGCTATCGTACCTCCTCCTTCACATTCCAGTTACATATTACTACCTGGCAGGCAATACTACACCGTTCTAATGCCCTACTTTTATGTACCAAAGGTCTATATTAAGATATGCCCCAAAGCTCTATATCCTAAGGGCTAAGGAAAAGTTGAGATTCTTTACCAAATACCCTAGAATTGATTTGGTAACGGCTACCCCTTAATAAATAATAAAGAAGGAAAGTGATGGCAAAGATCAGGATTCTAATCGCTGATGACCATGCTGTATTACGAGAAGGAATGCGAAACCTGCTAGAACGGGAGAAGGATTTAGAGGTAGTCGGAGAAGCCAGCGATGGTGAAGAGGCGGTTAGGTTAGGAACCGAGCTAAAGCCAGATGTGGTATTAATGGATATAGTTATGCCCAAACTTAGCGGTACCGAGGCTACCAAGTTAATCAAGCAAGCAAGTCCCACTACCTCCGTGATTACACTAACTGCCTATAGCGATATCCACTACATCCTTGGACTTCTGGAGGCTGGAGCCTGTAGCTACCTGCTAAAAAGCGCACGCAGCAGTGAGATTGTAGGAGCAATTCGCGCTGTGCAATCCGGTGAATCTGTACTCGACCCGGTGGTAACCCATAAGCTTTTGGAGCGAGTAGTAAGTCAAGCCAAGGAAAGCAGTGAAGGTGAAGCAAGGGAGAAACTTAGCCAGCGGCAGGTTGAGATACTGAGATTAGCCGCCAGAGGGATGAGCAACAAGGATATTGCCCAAGCGCTCTTTCTTAGTGTGCGCACAGTAAAAGCCCACTTGACTAATATCTTTAACAAAATGGGGGTTGGCAGCCGCACCGATGCCATAATCAAAGGATTAAGGGAAGGCTACATCGCCCTTGATGACATCCCCTTAGAGAAAGCTGATAAATGATGAAAAAGGGGTTTGAGCTAACCGAGCAAAACTATCGATACATGTTTGAGAATGCCAGTGATGCTATGTGGGTTCATGATATGAAGGGTAATACTTTGGATGCAAACAAGGCATTCGGAAAACTTACCGGTTATAGCCGGGAGGAATTCCTTGGCATGAATGTTATGAGATTTCTTGTCAGTGGGGAATCCGTGGATGTAGCTAGGGAGGTTCGGCGCAGATTGCTGGGCGGGGAGGATATTGAGCAGCCCTATGAGCAGCGATACATCAGGAAGGATGGGACGGCAGGGATAATGAGAATGGCCTCCAGTCCACTTATCGTCGATGGAGAGGTAAGAGGCTTTCAACATGTCGCCAGAGATGTAACTGAGGAAAGTCAACTGCGAGAGAACACGCGTTTCTATATTCAGCAGTGCACTAGAGCACAAGAGGAGGAGAGAAAACGCATTGCCCGACAGTTACATGACGAATCATCCCCACCCCTGCTCCTTCTCATCCAACGCTTAGACAGAGTTACCTCAAGCACTAAACCAAAGTTATCTAAGCCGCTTATGGAGAGTCTGGAAGACCTGCGTAGCCAAGCCATTGAGGCACTAGAAGGTTTGCGGCGCTGTGCACAGGACTTAAGACCACGCATCTTAGATGACTTGGGGTTGATACCAGCGCTGGAGTGGATGGCAGAAGACCTGGTAAGGAACTACGGGATTAATGCTCAGGTTAAGGTGATAGGTAACGAGCGGAGCTTGCCGACTGAGGTGCAACTACTGCTATTCCGCATCGCTCAAGAAGCACTAAGCAATATCAGAAGACACGCAAAAGCATCAAGAGCCTGGTTTACAATGGAGTTTGGTAATGGCAAGACCGTTTTAACTATTAAAGACAACGGCAAGGGCTTTGAGCTACCACAAAGGATGGGAGACCTGGCCAGCGTTGGTAAGCTTGGCCTAGCTGGAATGCAGGAGCGAGCTCAGCTTATCGGGGGCAATCTAGAACTACAATCAGAGCCAGGCAAAGGGACAACTATAACCGTTGAGGTTCCGATTTAGAATAATCTGGGAACTTGCGCCCAAAAAAGGAAGCTTAAACCCGCAGTTCCCGACCTATTTGGAGTCAAACTTGAAGCTTAACAAGTTGCTCTTTTAGTCTTTCCAACCTGGCTTTATTTTCTATGAGCTTGTGACGCTCTTTATCAACAACCGCTATCGGTGCCTTGGTGAGAAAGGCTTTGTCACTTAGTCTAGCTTCGAGGCGAGCCACTTCAGCCTGCCTTTGTTCGATTTCTTTCTGTAATCGTTTCCTCTCAGCTTCAAGGTCAAACATATCTTTTAAGGGTATGCTTACTTTAACTCCTCGTTGGAGGATTAATCCTAGTGTCATAGCATCTCCCCAAACTGGGCTTTTCCCACTACTATCACCGAAGTCAATCGAATCTACCTTAGCTAAGGTCTGAATGGTTTTAGTATGAGAACTTATAGCTGAGAGTAGGTCGCCGGCATCAATTTGTGCCGGTATCTGTTTGTTACTTTCTACCTTAAATTCTCTGCGTATTTCGCGGATGGAGCTTATTATTTCTATTACAGAATTCATGGCTAGCTCTGATTCTGAGTCAATATCTGCCTCTATGGCTTTTGGGTAAGGCGCTACCATTATAGATTCACTTGCCTGCCAGTCCGAAGGTAAGCGGCTTTTCAGGTTTTGCCACAGCTCCTCAGTGACAAAAGGCATATAAGGGTGAAGTAGACGGAACGAGGTCTCCAGCACATACACCAAAATTGGGATAGGTGATATTACGCCCTTTCTTGAACGGAGGCGAATCTTAGCTATCTCAACATACCAGTCGCAGAACTCACCCCACAGGAAATCATGGATTTGTCTTTGGGCTTCACCAAACTGGAATTCCTCCATCAGATTGGTTACCGTGAATATAGTGCGGCTAAGTCGGGATAGAATCCAGCGGTCTTCTATCGGAAGTAGATTCTGCTGTATTTTCAGCTCGGTGCCATTTTGCTCAATGCTTCTAACTACAAACCGGGTGGCATTCCACAGCTTGTTGGCAAAGTTGCGTCCAGCTTCCAACCTGGATGAGGTTAACCTGATATCATTTCCCGGCGATGTGCCGGTTGACAGGGCAAAACGCAGGGCATCAGTGCCATATCGCTCCAGCGTGTCAATAGGATTAAGCACATTGCCTTTAACCTTACTCATCTTTTCCCCCTTGTCATCACGTATCAAACCATGGAGGTAAACAGTGTGGAAGGGGATGTCACCGATGTCCTCCAGACCCATCATAATCATCCTGGCTACCCAGAAGAAGAGGATGTCATAGCCAGTTTCCATTACCGCGGTTGGGTAGAAGTAACGCAGGCTCTCGGTATCATCAGGCCAGCCCAGGGTAGAGTGAGTCCATAGTGCCGAGCTAAACCAGGTATCCAGAACATCCGGGTCTTGCGCTATGTTGGTTGAGCCGCAGTGGCAGCAAGATTTTACTTCATCAACAGATACTATCTGCTCACCACAATCGTGGCAATACCATACTGGGATTCGGTGCCCCCACCATAGCTGGCGACTGATGCACCAGTCACGAATGTTCTCCATCCAGTTGAGATAGACCCTAGTAAAGCGCTTGGGAATAATGGTAATCCGCCCGTCGAGGACAGCTTTGATAGCCGGTTGAGCCAGGGGCTGGGTATTAATAAACCATTGCTTACTGGCCATTGGCTCGATTACAATCTGGCAACGGTCACAGTGCCCCACTGAATGAACATAAGGCTCGACCTTTACCAGAAGCCCATCTTTCTCCAGGTCGAATAGTATAGCCTCACGACAGGAGAATCGGTCGAGTCCGGCGTAGGGTCCAGCGTTTTCATTCATAGTGGCATCAGGGTTTAGTATGTTTACTAGAGGCAACTTCTGCCGCTGAGCCACCTCAAAGTCCACCGGGTCGTGAGCCGGGGTAATTTTAACTACTCCAGTGCCAAAGCCAGGGTCAACCGCCTCATCAGCCACAATAGGTATTGCCCTGTTTACTGCGGGAAGGATAGCCTTCTTACCTATCATCGCCTTGTATCGCTCATCCTGTGGGTTAACGGCTACAGCAGTATCACCGAGTATGGTTTCAGGTCGAGTGGTGGCTACAGTAATAAACCTCTGACTGTCTTCAACCAGAGGGTAGCGGACATGGTATAGATGTCCAGACACTTCTTTATGGTTTACCTCCAGGTCGGAGAGGGCAGTAGCGCAACGAGGGCACCAGTTAATAATCCGTTCACCCCTGTAGATTAGCCCCCTGTTATACAGCCGGACAAAGGCGGTACGCACTGCCCGGCTCGGTCCCTCATCCAGAGTAAAAACCTCCCGGCTCCAGTCACAGGAAACACCAAGTCTCTGGTGCTGCTCAGCAATAGTCCGACGGCATTTTTCTGCCCATTGTTTCATTCTATCTATGAATTTGTCTCTGCCCAACTGATGTCGGCTTAGCCCTTCTTCAGCCAGTAGTTGCTCCACAACCACCTGGGCGGCGATGCCAGCATGGTCAACACCGGGAAGCCACAATGTTGGGTCGCCCTTCATCCGATGCCACCGGGTCATGATATCTTCCAGAGTAGCGGTTAAGGCATGCCCGATGTGAAGTTCGCCGGTGACATTTGGCGGTGGCATAATGATGACAAAAGGCTCCTTTCCCGGGTCTATCTTGGGCTTGAAGTAGCCCTTCTCCAGCCAGAACTTATACCACTTTTGCTCAACCCTGCCCGGCTCATAGGCTTTGGGCATCTCGTATTGAATACTCACTGTTTCCGTCATCTTTACCTTTCTACCATAAAATAGCGATTGAAATGCAACTTGGCTTTGCCACCTTACACGTCATTGCGAGGAGCGTAGCGACGAAGCAATCTCTAAAAAGGGATTGCTTCGCTTCGCTCGCAATGACAAGGAAACTCCACTTAGTCTTCACCCAAGATCTCAACTTTTAAAGTTAATCGCTCATTTTTTTCTAAACTATTTGTTGAACCTCACCCCCTTAATTCCCCCTTCTAAGGAGGGGAATAGAGTTTTTTAAGAGGGGGCAAAACCCCCTCTTACCTCTAACTCCCTCTTCCTTGAGAAAGGGATTAAGGGGATGGTAAAAGCCCCACCACCCTATCCAGTATCCTATCAGCCACCTCTCGTTTGCTCATCAGGGGCAGGCTTTCTACATTGCCAGTTCGGTCAATGAGGGTTACTTTATTGGTGTCAACACCGAAGCCGCTATCGGCATCGGTAATATCGTTAGCCACGATAAGGTCGAGTTGCTTCTTTTGTAGCTTCTGCCTGGCATTGGCTACTATATCCTCGCTTTCGGCAGCAAACCCGACCTTAAGGAAGTTACCTTTTACTTCAGTCAAAATATCCGGAGTCCTGATTAACTCCAGAGTAAGGGTAGGGCTTTCCTTTTTAATCTTAGCCTTGGCTGCACTCTTCGGCTGATAGTCAGCGATAGCCGCCGCCATAATCAGGGCATCAGCCTGGGCAGTAGCTTTGGCTACTGCCTCCCTCATTTCAATTGTGGTTCTTACCTGGACAGTTTCAATGCCTATTGGTTCTGGTAAGGACGTAGGGGCAGTAATTAGCGACACCGTTGCTCCTCTATCCCTGGCTGCCTCAGCCAGAGCATACCCCATTTTACCTGAGGAGCGATTGCCAATGTGGCGGGCGGGGTCAATAGGTTCCTGGGTACCACCGGCGGTAACCACGATGCGTTTACCTGTCAGGTCACCACTTCTGCCTACTACCTGCTGAATAGTGCCCATAATCTTCTCAACTTCAGCCAGACGCCCCAGGCCCATTTTGCCTGAGGCTAAGCGACCATAGATGGGACCAACAATAATAAAGCCCCTGGCTTTAAGTTTAGTCAGGTTATCCTGGGTAATGGGGTTCTGGAACATATTAACATTCATTGCCGGCGCCACAATAACTGGTGCTTCAGTAGCCAGCACAGTGCAACACAGCATATTATCAGCAATACCACCGGCCAGTTTGGCGATGGTATTGGCAGTAGCCGGAGCAATAGCCACTACATCAGCTGCCTTAGCTAGTGATATATGTGGAGCGCCGTAGTCAGAGACCGACTCAAACAAGTCGGTTATTACCGGTCTTTTGGTAATGTTGCGGAAGGTCAGCGGAGTTACCAGTTTGGTCGCCGATTCGGTCATAATTACCTCAACCTTGGCTCCAGCCTGGGTTAGTTTGCTGGCCAGGTCTACCGCCTTATAGACAGCTATACCTCCGGTTATACCTAGAACTATAGTTTTGTTGGCTAGCATTATTAACCTCCTTATAAGAGGTGTTAGGCTTTGTTCATCAGGTAGATGAGTCTTAATCCTATCAGGGTCAAATTAGGGTCTACTACATCAATTATTGGTGTTTCTTTAGCTATGAGCTCAGCGTAGCCTCCAGTAGCTACTACCTTGGCCTTTTCGCCTAATTCCTGCTGGATACGAGCCACTATACCTTCAATAAGCCCCACGTAGCCGAATATAATCCCTGATTGCATGGCAGCAATAGTACTGGTGCCAATAGCATGTTTGGGATGGATTAATTCCACCCGGGGTAACATTGCCGCTCGCATAAACAAAGCCTCGGCAGCGGTGCCCATGCCTGGGGCAATAGCTCCTCCCAGATAGTCACCTTCTTTAGATACAGTATCAAAGGTAGTAGCTGTCCCTAGGTCGGTGATGATTATTGGACCACCATAGAGGTGGTGGGCAGCGGCTGCGTTTACAATACGGTCAGGGCCAACCTCTCTAGGGTTGTCCATACGGATGCGCACCCCGGTCTTAATTCCAGAGCCTACCACCAGGGGTGAGATGTTAAAATACCGTTGGAATAGCTCATTAAAGGCAGCTATCAATGGCGGGACAACACAGCACAAGGCTACTTCTTTAATATCAGGTGTGTCTAGACTTTGGCGGTGAAGCAGGTTAAACAATAAGGCAGCATGCTCATCTGCCAAGCGGTGAATGTCAGTAGCTATTTGCCAGGTAGCACGAAGCTCCTCACCCTCAAAAACCCCCAGAGTAGTATCAGTATTGCCAACATCAACTACTAATAGCATTCATCCTTACCCCTAAATGTTTGATCAGCTTAGGTTTTTTCTTTTAGCTGCTTGATAACCATTGGCAGTGCTGGTAAAAGGTCAGTGGCAATCATACCAGCATCACCCAGCCTGTCTTTAACCATCTCGCCAGCTTCACCATGGAGATATACACCGAGGGCAGCAGCATCAAAAGGTGACAGCCTTTGTGCCACCAATCCAGCTATAGCACCAGCAAGGACGTCACCGGTTCCGGCAGATGCCAGCCCTGGATTAGCTATGGGACTAACCCGGCATTGACCGTCTGGTGCAGCAATAACGGTATAAGCCCCCTTCAGGACAACGGTTTTGTTCCACTCCACGGCTACACCTTTGGTAATGCCTGCCCTGTCTGATTGCACCTCATCCACTGACACTCCAGCTAGCCTTGCCATTTCACCAGGGTGTGGGGTAAGTATAGCATCGTTTTCTAACTGTTGCCACCAGTTCGGAACTTTAGCCAGGGTGTTAAGAGCATCAGCATCAAGAACTAGAACTGGCAGAGCTGACTTCGACCTAAGAAGCATATCACCAATGAATCTTACGGCAGATTGGCTCTGTCCCAGTCCACAGCCTAGAAGCAGGACATTGTAGTTGCTAATTTCCCGGTTTATGACCTTAACCGCCTCAGGGGAGACAATATAGGGAGGGGACTCGGGTAAGGGGAGATAGGTTACCTCGGTTAGTTTGGAGGCTAAAATATGCTGTAGACTGATAGCTGTCGCCAGTGTTACCAGTCCTGCCCCGACTCTTATGGCGCCGCTACAGGCCAAGTAGGCAGCACCAATATAGTGGATTGAGCCAGCAACTACAAGCACTCTACCAAAGGTTCCTTTATTAGCTTGGAGCGGGCGCTGGGGAAGAACTCCTCTTGCCCACTCACTGGTAATGAGCTCTGTAGTTCTCTGTTCTACCAGATTAGCGGGTATGCCAATATCGACTACGCTAAGTTTGCCTACCCTTTCTGCCCCCGGGAAATTAAATAAGCCCGGCTTGGGAAAGCCGAGGGTAATAGTATTATCACAATAAAAGCAGGCAGTATCCACAGCTCCGGTATCGGCATTAAGCCCCGAGGGTAAATCCAGAGCAATAAAGCGAATGCCTGGTTGTTTCTGCGTGGCTCTTTTCACCCTATCTAATGTTTGCAGAAAGATGCCGCTAAGAGGGCGGATTTTGCCAGTGCCAAATAGAGCATCAATAACAGCATTAGCCGATAACAGCAACTCATCAAACTTGTCCAGGTTTTCATATGAACTTGCTTCAATACAGCTTATCCCGCGTTTATTAACCAGCTCAAGGTTCTGGTCATTTTGAGGTCTCTGACCACAAAGATACAGGGTAACCTTTGCCCCCCAGTCGTGAAGATGGCGAGCAGCGACTAATCCATCGCCACCATTGTTACCCGGCCCAATTAGGATTAGGATGTGTTGTTTTTTGATAGTGCCCAGGATTTTCTTGACCTCTTCAGCTACGGCTTTCCCCGCATTTTCCATAAGCACATCTGCAGGCAGGTCAATCTTGGCGCACTCCTGTTCTACCTGGCGCATTTGGTTAGTGGTTAAAATCTTCATGGTAAAATACTCAAGCTTTTAATTTGAAGTGTAGCAATAACCTGGACTACGGTCAACTTTTGACAAGATTCTTTAGCTTTTCGGTCATCGCCTGCCAGTGTGTTCCCTTCCAGTAAATTCGGTGGCAGGCAGGGCACTCCATATACTGGTCTTGGGTCTGAAAAACATAGGGCGGCACCAGGTCCTCTACTTGCTGTTTGCTCCTCTCCAGCAGGGGTTGGTTACATTCGAGGCAGATAGAGAACGACTTAAGCTGGCAATCCAGGTTTAGCGTGTCTACTACCTGACGGAGTTGGAGCTCAGGTTTATCACTCTCGATAAGGATAGCTTTGAGCTGACCGCTGGCCACTACCCGTCTTTTCATAATCTGGGTGTCTCTGGTTAGTATTATCCTGCCCTCGGCAAGCGCGATAGCAATCATACGGGAGTCATCCTTGCCATTAAAGAACAGGGTATCATATCCCATTATTCTCAGCCACTTGACTAGCTTGCCTACATTATTATCAACTATAAATTTGAAACTACTTATTAACCTCACCCCCTTAGCCTATCTGCTGGAACCCTTCCCATATAGCTTCTACTTATAGTGGCTTATTCTTATAGGCGCAGTCGCATCCCCTCAGAGGCTAGAGTGACTGGATTATTTAAGACCCTGGCTATTGCTTCTATCTCAGCCTCTATCTCTTTCTCCAACACAGGGTTCATATGAACCACCACTACCTGGGGTAGATAGCCTTTAAGCTCCCGGAGGTTAATTAGCTCCTGCTTCAGGAGACTCGGGGTGAGGTGTCCCACACGCACGGCAAATTCTTGATACCTATCTGGCGCCGTAACCTCAATAATGAGCAGTTGAGGTGAAACTTGCTGCCAACATTCACTCAGACCTGGTCCGGTATCACCAGTATAGAATATGCTCTTACCATCAGGAGCGGTAACCTGATAGCCAACGGTAGGGTCCGTGTGATTTACCGGGACCGCCATAATGTTATAGCCTTCAATCTGCTCAGTCCTACCTAGTTCTATTATGGTGAACTTGATTGCCGGATTCTGTTGAGGCTGTTCCAGGAATTTAGGATAAAGCTTGCCATTCAGCAGATGGGTGGTAAGGGCATCATAGACCGGCAGTGTGGAGTAGATATCGATAGTGGCCTCGTGAAGGAAAAAGTTCATAGCTAGGGCAGGAATATCCCTGATGTGGTCATAGTGTTGATGGGTAAGCAGGACTGCTCTGAGTTTTTGCTGAGCCGAGAGAGATAGACTGGAGGTAAGCCCCCCGGCATCTATAGCCAACTTATCATCAATTAACAAGCAGACAAACTTTGAATTTTGTGATTCACAGTTATGCGCACCCAAGACCTGAATATTCATCATTGAAGCCTCTACTTTCTACACCCTGCCGCTACTAGATCAGATGCTTGCGACGGAAAAAGTAGAGCATACCGCCAATAACAACTAGCATGATAAGGATTACAAACAGCAGAGAGTAGGCAGATCTTTGGAAAGGTAGCGGGATGTTCATTCCATAGATACTGGCGATTACAGTGATAGGCAAGAGAATAGTGGCGATGATAGTCAGCGTTCGCATAACCTCATTGGTACGATTAGTAGCCAGTGAATCATAGGTATCGTTTAGCCCTTCAATTATCTCTTTATATTCATCTAAACCATCCCAAATCTTATCCACATGGTCAACCATATCACCAAAGTAAACTGCCATATCCATCTTAGTAAAGCGGCGGATTTTAGGTTCCAGACTGCCAATAACGGCTCTCATTGGCCAGATGATACGGCGAAAGGAGATAATATCACGCCGAATCACCGAGATTTCCCGTATCATGCCACGCCTTCTGTCGGAGAAGATATCATCTTCAACCGTCTCAATATTGTCCCCAATCTTATTCAGTATCGGCAGGCAGTAATCAACCAGTCTATCAATAATACGATAAAGGAGATAAGCTGAGCCCTGGCTGAAGTTCTCTTGCCGCGATTCTTCATCAATCTGGCACTCCCGAAATAGCTTTACCAGTGGCTTAAGCTCCCCTTTATGCAGGGTAATCAGGTAGTTTTCACTAATAAATATAGATACCTGACTGGGGGTAGTTACCCGTGCCTCTTTATTGTATGCCGGGAAGTGGAAGACCAGGAATAGATAGTGTTTATATTCGTCTATTTTGGGTCGCTGTATCCGGCTGAGGCAGTCATCTAAATCTAAAGGATGAAAGGGATAATTTTGAGCCAGATATTCTGTCTCCTGCTCCGTTGGTTGCTCAATATTGACCCAGGTCAAGTTGCTCCAAGTGAGCGACTCCAAGTTTAACTGTTCCTCTTTTTTGACTTGAGAGGTGGTCATGGCAAATTACCCCTATAATTGAATTATCGTCAGAAATCATCGTTAAAAAAATCTGGCTATATTTTATCACAATTATTGTTAAAAAGCATCTAATTTGATATAGTAAAGGAGTAATTCATATAGGTACTTTATGAAAATGAAGCCAAAGACGCAGCCTCCGTGGAAACATAGGTTTATGCTTAGGATTAAGAAGGCACTGGGGATGAATATATTTCTGTGCAGTAGCTGTAAGTGGGATTGGCGTGGGGCATGTCACAACCCGGCACGCCCTAATGCTACCTGGTGCCCAGACTATGAAAAACGAGGGACTTAGTATTACTTCCCCCTACCTCCAATTATGAGTGTTATAAGTGTCCATTAACGCATTGGAAGAAATCTTCCATCCTCAAGCCATGGCTGTAGTCGGAGCCTCAGAGGATTCGGCTACGGTAGGCTATGACTTCGTACGACATCTCTTAGACTTTGGTTACCGGGGAGAAATCTACCCAGTAAACCCTAACTACCGCAAGGTTTTGGGTATTAAGGCCTACCCTAGCCTCAGAGATATCCCCGGGACTGTTAGCTATGTGATTTGCTGTATTCCGGCATCAAAGGTTCTCGACCTGCTGGAAGATTGTTCTCAAAAAGGGGTCAAGGCTGTTCACCTCTTCACTGCTCGCTTGAGTGAGACCGGGCGCCGAGATGCTATTAAGTTCGAAAATAAAATATTAAAGCAAGCAAGCAAGAAGGGTATTCGTCTCATTGGCCCAAATTGCATGGGTATCTATTATCCTAAAGAGGGACTTTCCTTTAACTATGACTTCCCCAAGGAACCAGGGTCGGTAGGAGCAGCCTTTCAAAGTGGCGGTGCAGCCACAGACCTCATTCGTCTAGCTTCACTGCGTGGTATTCGTTTCAGCAAGGTCATAAGCTATGGAAACGCCCTTGATTACAATGAATCTGACTTCCTCGATTACTTTTCCCAAGATTCGGAGACAAAGATAATCCTGAGCTATGTCGAGGGGGTGAAAGATGGCAAGAGATTTTTCAATGCCCTGCGCCATGCAGCCTCCACCAAGCCCGTAATCATTGTAAAAGGCGGGAGAGGAGAATCGGGCACCAGAGCTACAGCTTCTCATACTGCTTCTCTGGCTGGCTCGATAAAGGTGTGGGAGACCGCCTTTACTCAAGCCGGGGCTATTTTGGCTCGAAACCTAGACGAAATGACAGACCTAGCTGCTTCATTCTATTTTCTACCGCCAATCACGGGGCTGAGGGTGGGTATCAGCGGCGGAGGGGGAGGTAAGAATGTCCTTTCTGCTGACGAATGTGAAGAGGCGGGACTGGATGTCATCCCTCTACCACTGGAAATCCGAGAGGAAGTAAGAAGTAAAGCTCCTCCAATATGGGATTGGATTGGTAACCCGGCAGACGTGTCAATTATGCAGGGTGTTAACTTCGGTGCCAGTGATATGCTCCAGATGATGGCTACGAATCAGAACTTCGATCTCCTCATTGCCAATATAACTGAGGATAGACCGGCAAGCAAACAAGAGATGACTTGGAGACTTAAAGGCGAGGTCGAGGGGTATATTAAGGTAAAAAAGGAAAATTCGAAGCCATTATTAGTGGTGGTGGGAGAGAAGAGCCTGGGTATCGAGGATTACAGCAATTGGCGTTGGAAACTGATTGGTGAACTGAGAGCACAACTTATAGCGGCCAATATCCCCGTCTATCCCTCTGTTGGTCGGGCAGCCAGAGCTATAAAAAAATCGATAGATTACTACGTAAGTAGAGGGTAGTATCACTTTACAGCCATTCCCTGACCGCCACCCATATATATCTTACCACCGGGATATTCGGTAGCATCCAACCATAATTACCGCCTCTGTCAAAAAACCACTGTTTCCGGAGACCTTACTTATAGTCGTAGAATCCCTTTCCCGTCTTACGCCCGAGTTGACCAGCGGTAACCATTTTCTTCAGCAGAGTAGGAGGAATATATTTAGGGTCTTTAAACTCTTCATAAATAGCACTGGCAACAAAAAGGGCAGTGTCCAAGCCAACAAGGTCAGCCAGAGTTAGGGGGCCCATAGGGTGATTTAGTCCCAGACTGATGGCAGCGTCAATATCCTCTTTGGTAGCAGTACCAGCCTCCAGCATACGAATAGCCTCAAGCAGATAGGTGAAGAGCAATCGGTTTACAATAAAGCCCGGGGTATCCTTAGCAATAACAATGGTCTTTCCTAGGGATTTACCGAAATCTATACCAGTCTCAAGGGTGTCATCACTAGTGATGATGGTCTTGACGATTTCCAACGGCTTCATAATTGGCACCGGATTAAAAAAGTGAAGACCCAGCACCTTTTCTGGCCTGGTGGTTACTATAGCTACATCAAGAATAGACAGGCATGAGGTATTAGTAGCCAGGATTATATGCTTGGGGCAAACTTTATCCAGCTCAGCAAATATCTTTTTCTTCAAATCAATATTCTCAGTAGCGGCTTCTATCACCAGGTCACACTCACTGAAGTCCTTAGTAGTGGTGGTGCCTTTGATGCGGCCAAGTGTGGCGTCCTTATCCTTTTGAGAAATCTTGCCCTTCTCCACACTCTTACTCAAGAAGGAGTTAATTGATGCCAATCCCTTACTCAAAAGTTCATCGTTTATTTCTGAGGCAATCACCTGATAACCTGACTGAGCGCAGACCAGAGTGATACCACCCCCCATTATTCCACAACCGACTACTCCGACTCTCTTAATTTCCATAATTCCCCCTTCTTTTTATTGATGTAGTTATTTTGCCTTGAAGTCGGGTTTTCTCTTTTCGACAAAGGCTGTAGTTCCCTCAGTAAAGTCCTCTGTACCTAAAATGTAATCAAATAAAGAGCTCTCCAGCCGTAAGCCATCTTCCAGAGTCATGCTAGAACCCCTAATCATAGCCTCTTTGGCTGCCCTGACTGCCAGAGGTCCCATCTCACAGATAGCTTCAGCCCACTCCTTAGCTTTAGTCATAACCTTATCTTGAGGGACAACCTCATTTACCAAGCCTATACGGTATGCCTCCTGAGCATCTATGGGTCTTCCCGCAAGTAGTATCTCCGCTGCTTTACACCATGGAATCATTCGGGGTAGCCGCTGAGTGCCTCCCCAACCGGGGAGCAAGCCCAGACGTACTTCAGGTGTACCGAAGCGGGCATTCTCTGAAGCTACCCTTATATCACAAATTAGGGCTATTTCCAAGCCACCGCCCAGTGCCGCGCCATTGATAGCAGCAATAAGTGGCTTCCATAAATCAAGCCCGCGGTAAGGCAGAGCTGGGAATGCCCAGGGACTGCCTCGATGCTCTTTTTTAAAGGGCAGTGTGTCTTTTATATCAGCACCAGCACAAAACGCTTTCTCACCAGTACCGGTAATGATACCGACCCATAGTTCAGGGTCATCACGAAAGTCTACCATTGCATCATGCAACTCTCGATTAGCCTCCATATTCATGGCATTCAATGCCTCTGGACGGTTAATGGTAAAGATTGCAATTCTGCCTTCCTTCTTGTAGTCAATAGCCATAATAATCCCCCTTTTTTGATTTTTGATGGTTAGTAATCTGGAAATACCCAGCTAGGTCACAATCAGTTGAAAGATATTGTCTCCTCTCAAATAGGCTTAGTCATAACGGGGCTTGAATAAAGAATACGACTCTGAATTTTAATAGGGGACGTGTGTTTCTGTCAAGGTGGCGAATTGCGTCATAATTATTGTTACCGAAAGTGGTATCGTTGCCTCAAAAAAAGTGTTACCCAAAAGGAGGGAGCATGACAAGAGGCAGCATACAAGAATACACG
>Ga0315549_1002699_pt1 | contig 16536 bp, 20 predicted proteins | sample SalMarSW160200MG_FD_203101 | JGI IMG/M metagenome (GOLD analysis project Ga0315549, IMG submission 203101) | Salt marsh sediment microbial communities from the Plum Island Ecosystem LTER, Massachusetts, United States - Salt Marsh Sediment SW1601-200 ... | reverse complement strand
ATAAGGAGAATTCATGAATGAAGAAGCTCTGTACAAATTAAGTTATGGTATGTATATAGTTACGACTAAGTATAACGGTAAACTCAACGGTCAAATATCTACCACCGTATTTCAAATTACTGCAGATCCTCCTAAAATAACAGTAAGCCTGAACAAAAAGAATTTTACCCATGAGTTAATTTCGATGAGTAAAATTTTTGCAGTCTCCATCCTTGGGAATGATGTAAATATGAAATTCATTGGCCCCTTTGGGTTCAAATCCGGAAGAAATATAGATAAGTTTGAAGGAGTAAATTATAAAATCGGAAAAACCGGTGCTCCGATAGTTCTCGATTATACCATTGCATATTTAGAAGCAGAGGTTGAAGGAACTTTAGATGTCGGAACTCATACATTATTTGTTGGAAAGGTAGTTGATGGTGACATAATTGATAAAGGCGATCCCATGACATATGAATACTACCACAAGCAAATAAAAGGGAAAGCGCCTGAAACAGCCCCCACTTATAGGAAAAAGTAGAGAGTCAATAATGAATAATAGCCACAACTACATGGAGAACATAATGAGTATTGATTTATATAAAAAAAGAGAAAAACTCACCACGAAGTGCACAGAGTACGCAAAGAATATTAAGTTATTTAAAATTATAAATGAAAATTCTATCTTTGTATTTTTGCTCTGTGTTCTTTGTGAACTTTGTGGTAAAACTTTTGTTTTTTTGTAGTCAAAAAATAAAGGAGGTTTAAATGTCAAAGTATGAATGCACAGTCTGTGGATATATCTATGACCCAGAGAAAGGAGACCCTGATGGTGGAATAAAACCGGGGACCGCTTTTGAAGATATACCGGATGATTGGGTATGTCCTATATGTGGAGCAGGTAAAGAAGACTTTGAAAAAGTAGAGAAGTAAATATGGCAGTCAGAAAAGTAAAAGAAAACATATATTCAATAGGTGCTATCGACTGGGACAGGAGGCTTTTTGATGAACTCATCCCTCTTCCAGAAGGGACTACCTATAATGCTTATCTGATAAAAGGAAGTGAGAAAATAGCGCTAATTGACACTGTAGACCCGCCCATGGAAGAGGAACTGCTTAGGAACCTTAAGAAACTTGAGATTGACAGGATAGATTATATAGTTTCTAATCATGCAGAACAGGACCACTCAGGGACAATCCCTAAAATCCTGGAAATCTATCCTGAAGCAAAACTTGTTACCAATGATAAGTGTAAATCCATGCTTATAGACCTTCTGTTGATCCCTGAAGAAAAATTTCAAATAGTGGGTGATAAAGATATCCTTTCACTTGGGGATAGAACACTTGAATTCATATTCACCCCCTGGGTTCACTGGCCTGAAACAATGTCAACTTATCTCAAGGAAGATAAGATTCTCTTTTCATGTGACTTCTTTGGTTCTCACTATGCTTCAAGCGAACTCTTTGCGACGGATGAAGCCAAGGTTTTAGAGGATGCGAAGAGATACTATGCAGAGATAATGATGCCTTTTAGAATTCATATAAAGAAAAACTTAGAGAAGTTAGAAGACTATCAGATTGACATAATTGCACCATCACATGGTCCAATCTACGATAAGCCAAGCCTGATAATCAATGCATATAAAGACTGGATCTCTGATAAAGTTGCCAATGAGGTGGTTATTGCCTATGTTTCTATGCATGGAAGCACAAAAGAAATGGTTGATTATCTAATTGATTCACTAATTGATAAAGGAATAAAAGTAACTCCATACAACCTCACAAAAACCGATATTGGTGAACTTGCAATTTCCATTGTCGATGCAGCAACGATCATTCTCGGAACACCTACTGTCCTTGTAGGTCCTCATCCAGATGCGGTTTATGCAGCCGTCCTTGCTAACGCATTAAAACCCAAGGTGAAGAATATTGGTATCATAGGTTCCTATGGATGGGGGGGTAAAGCAGTAGAAACCCTAAAAAGTCTCATTCCAAACCTGAAAGTGGATATTCTTGAGCCTGTATTATCAAAGGGATATCCACAAGATGAAGACTATAAAGCCCTTGATAAATTAGCAGATGAGATTCAAAAGAAACATAAAGACTTAAACCTAATTTAAAAGGAGGAAACATGGCTGAAAAAGTTCAAGTATACAAATGTGAGATATGTGGAAATATAGTTGAGGTACTGCATGGAGGGAAAGGACAGCTCGTTTGCTGTGGGGAGCCTATGAAACTTCTAAAGGCAAAGGAATCCGAAGAAGGAACCGAAAAACACCTCCCGGTTGTTCAAAAGAAGAATGGCGGAATCATTGTAACCATTGGTTCAATACCTCACCCGATGGAGGAGAAACATCATATAGAGTGGATAGAAGTAATAACCAAGGACGATAGAACCTACAAGAAATTCTTACAAGCAGGGGATGCCCCAAAAGCTCTGCTTGAAATTGCATATGAACATGTTGATTCGGTTAGAGAACACTGCAACATACACGGCCTCTGGGCAACAAAAATGTAGGAGGTAGTATGGATCTTAGCAATTACACTTTAGAAGAGCTGCTACAATCAGCAATAAAAAGTGAGGTTGAAAGCAACGAGGTATATACAAAATTAGCTGGAAGGGTAGGGAACTTTGTATTGAAGGATAGATTGAATTTTCTTGCAGATGAGGAATTGAAACACAAAAAATTCATTGAATCTCTTCACAAGAAAAATCTCCCCGACGTTGAAATAACCCTACCAGAAAAAAGCCCTGTTCCCCTCCCAAAAGTAAATATTGAAGATGAGAATATGGAGTTGCGTGAATTATTCTTCCAGGCAATGGAAGCAGAAAAGGCAGCCAATGAATTTTATCTTGGATTCGCAGATAGATATCAGGATGATACTGAGATAAAAAACACATTGATTTATCTTGCTTCCATGGAAATGAACCACTATCATATATTGGAGACTGAGCATGACAGTATTGATATGTTTGAAGAGTATGAGACAGGATGGCCTTTTATTCATATAGGCCCGTAAATAGATAAGAGTAAAATATGAATAAAAGCCACAGAGGCACTGAGAACACTGAGAAAGTACACAGAGATAATAATTCTAAAAATAAACTTTCTCTATTTATAATTTATTAAAACTCTGTGTACTCTGTGTCTCCGTGGCAAATGAAAGAGGTTTAAATGGCTTCAAAAGAATTACTAGAACTCTTAAACAAAGCAATCGCAAGGGAATTGCAGGTCGCAATCCAATATATGTAGCAGCATGTTCTCTGGAAGGGGGTGGAGGGTTTTACAGTAGAGGACGAATTAAAAGCAATTGCAATAACGGAAATGAAACACGCTGAAGCAATAGCAGAAAGGCTCGCCTACCTTGGTGGAACACCCACCACAAAACCTGATCCTATATTTGTAGGTGAGTCACTAAAAGAAATGATTGAGAAAGACAAGGAGGATGAAGAGTCGGCCATAGAACTATATAAAAAGATAATCAAGAAAGCTAATGAAGAATTTGACACAACTACTGCAAGACTCTTCCGTAAAATCCTTGAAGATGAAGAAGAACACCATGACACGTTTACAGGGCTCCTGGAGGGTAGATAAAGGTCTCCACTTCTATAACCTTATTGGAAATTTATCAATAATGAGCGATGTGAGACAAATATCCCTGGTCTCTTTGCAGCGGGAGATGTAACAAATATTCCAAAAAAACAGATAATTGTTGCTGCCGGTCAGGTTTGTATTGCAAACCTTTCAGCTTTTAAATACCTTTCGAGAACCCACAAGTAGGAAACTAATAATAAGGAGGAAAAATGAAAATCTTTGATGTAAAGGAAATATTTCAAATAGCAATAAGAATTGAAGAGAATGGTGAGAGATTTTATCTTAATGCCGTAAAATTAACAGACGATATTACTACAAAAGGTGTATTCAAATTACTTGCAGAAGAAGAAAAAAAACATAAAGAGGTCTTCTCCAAATTACTTTCGTCTATGACTAAAGATATTAATTTCGATTCATATCCAGATGATTATATAGATTATCTTCAAACCTATGTGAATAACACAATCTTCAATTTAGATAAAATTAAAGAAGACATGAGCAAAATTAAAGATGTATCTTCAGCTCTGGACTTTGCTATCCAGCGAGAGCTGGATTCTATCCTCTACTATCAGGAAATTAAAAGGGTTATACCAGAGAATCAGCACGACAAACTGGATAGAATAATAGATGAAGAAAGGAAACATTATAAGGATCTAACTAAACTCAGGAACGAACTATAGTAAGATGTATGATATTATATGGAATCACATAAACTTATCAAAGCTATATAGGAGGTAAAATGAAAAGTCTAAAAGAAACGAAAACTGAAAAGAATCTTCTAACTGCTTTTGCCGGAGAGTCACAGGCAAGGAACCGCTATAGCTACTTTGAATCGCAGGCAAGGAGAGAAGGATATATGCAGATATCCGCAATATTCCAAGAAACAGCAGATAATGAAAAAGAACATGCCAAGAGGCTCTTTAAGTTCCTCGAGGGTGGAGAGGTTGAGATTACCGGTGCCTTTCCTGCAGGTGTGATTGGAGATACAAAAGAAAATCTTAAAGCTGCTGCTGCTGGAGAGAACTATGAGCACACCAATATGTATCCCGAGTTTGCTCTTGTAGCCGAAGATGAGGGATTTTCGGATATAGCAACTGTGTTCAGAGCGATAGCTGTTGCAGAGAAACAGCACGAAAAAAGATACTTAGCTTTACAAGAGAACATTGAGAAAGATAGGGTTTCCAAAAAGGATAAAGTTGTAAGATGGAAATGTAGGAACTGCGGATATATCCATGAGGGCACTGAACCACCCGAGAAGTGTCCTGCCTGTGCACATCCGAAAGCATATTTCGAACTATTGGGCGAGAATTACTGAAGACCAACTGGGATAGCATTAATATGTTCAAAGAATAATGCACAGATTGGTCTTTCACCACTGGCCCCATAATTATAAAAGTATAATATGAAAAATCGCTACATGGGCACAGAGACCACTGAGTGAGGCCACAACTTAAGGATTCGAGGGAGTAAGGATTAAGTGGTTCTGAGTTTATTGAGTTTATTGAGTTATTCACGTTTATTGCGTTGTGCACTCTTTGCGCCTCTGCGTGAGAAATGTCATTGTAAGTGAATCTTCATGCTTTACTCAAGCGAAGCAATCCCAGGGAAAGTGGGAATTTTGCATTTTTCAATTTTCATTTTTCATTGGGTCTCAAGTCGTCCATCACCCCTCCTCGGTCTTTGGCCATATATGCACTTGAATCCTAAGAATCCTTGATTCCTTTAAAATTCCCTCTATGGTTCTCATTTTCATCTTTGAGGTGTAAATCATGCACAATGGTTTTCACGTTTAGGCAAATCGAAAACTTGACATTGACTCGTAAATACACTATAATACCGCCGAAATGAAAGGAAGCCATTTAAAATCATCGGTTAATTCGCTCTGCAATCAAAGGATTATTATATGTTAATAGTCTCTTTCATAGGAAATTCTGAAACAGGAAAAACTTATACTATAACCCGTCTAACAAAAGCATTAACCAAAAAAGGTTACAGAGTTGGTTGTATCAAACACTGTCCGCATGGATTTGACCTCGATCATCCAGGAAAAGATTCTTATCAATTCAAAAAAGCGGGAGCTTATGGTGTAGCTGTGCATAGTCTTGATAGTATCGGATTAGTTAAGACGACAAATGAATCGGTTAAGCTTAAAGAACTCACTGTTGAGTTTTTTATGGACGCCGATTTCGTACTCGCCGAAGGATTCAAAGAATCTAAAGGAACAAAAAAGATTGAATTACTTAGAAAAGGAGTGTGCGAGAAGCCAAAACTAAAGGATGCTATAGCAATATTCTCTAACTTTAATATTGAAACTAAAAAGTTAGTATTCCATCCTGACGACCTTGAAGGGATTGTAAACTTCCTCGAGGAAATGAAAGAAAAGGAAGAAAAAATTATCAAAGTTAAGGTCAATGGTAAGGACCTTCCTCTTAACCCAATCATTAGAAGCATAATCAGGAACACAATCGCTGGTCTTATAGAACCATTAAAAAGAAAGGACAAGTCAATAAAAAGAATAGATATAAACATGGAGGTTTAAGTATGAGTAAAAGAAATATACTCCTCATTCTCTTCTTTGGCTCTCTATGGGGTTTTAGTGAGGTTTTTCTCGGGAAAGCTCTATATAGCTCCAATATTCATTATCCAGGTGTTATTCTCTCTATATTAGCTCTTGGTATCTTAGGAATTGCATATGCATTGATTCAAAAAGCTGGAGCGATGGCCCTGATTGCAGTTGTAGCCACCATTTTCAGGCTAGTAAACGCTGGGCCTTTTTTTTGTCATTTACTTGCAATATTCTCACTCGGAGTAGGATTTGATATAGTAATGAAATTAATCAAAGAAAGGAAGTTCAATTGGCTTTCGGGGGCTCTCAGTGCCTGGCTTGGATACGCATTATTCGGATTTTTGATCACCTATGTCTTCAGATATCACTACTGGATAGCTTTCGGCCTTCCAAAGGTTATAAAATATATCGGAATAGAAGGAAGTCTTGCTGCTCTTGGTTCAGCTATTACTGTAATGATGGGGTACAGGATTGGTGAAAATTTTACTAGATTCTTTAATTCAAAACCAAAATCAGCATATATAGGAGCCATTGGATTTACCTTATCATTCTGGATTTTAGGTGCTCTATGAGCTATTTCACCATATTTATCTTACTTCTTTCAGCACAGGAAGAGTCATATACCAAAGTCTATGAATTAGGTGGTATTACAGTAACTGCTAAGAGAGTTGAGTTGATTCCTAATCTTATTATTGAAATAAATCCAGAGGAATTAAAGAAAAAGGGAGCATCTACTATTGGTGAGGCATTAAAATTTATTCCCTCTGTTTACTCAAGGACAGGGAACAAGGGAGAAAACTATGTAGAAATTTTTGGGATTGAACAGAGAGAAATAGCAATAATGCTGGATGGTCACCCTATATATTCACCTTATAATGGTATGGCAGACCTTGACCAGATAACCCTTGATAATGTGAGCAAGATAGAAATTGCACTACCTCCAGTCTCACTTCTTACTGGACCAAATAGCCTGGGAGGAGTGGTTAACATCGTCACTAAAAAGTACGAAAAATCAGTTTCTCTTGGATTGAGTGAGGGACTTAGTGTAAACTCAAGCATTAATTATGGAGATAAAATCAAGGACTTTTTTTATTATTTCTCCGGGGGAGTTTCTAAGTCTGAAGGTTATCTACTACCTGATGGAACTTTAAGAGACAATTCGGATTTCCAAAAGAGAAAAGTCACAGGGAAAATTGGCTGGGAACCAAATCCCAAAAACGAAATTGGTTTATCTATGGCTTACTACTATTCAGAGAAAGGTTTACCGTTTGGACTTACTAAACCAAGATACTGGAGGTTCACAGACTGGAGGTGGTACTATATAGCTCTTCACGGAAAAAGTGAACCTCAAGATAGAATAAAAATATTGGGAAGTATTCATTATGACAGTCATATTAATACAATGACTTATTATGAAGATTCAACATTCCGTGGTGTAGAGGGCGTAAGCGATTATGACAATTATACAACAGGTGGTTATATGACACTTAGCTATGACCTTATGAAATTCAATACTCTAAGTCTAGGAGGCTCTTATAATTTAGATTTCGTAAAAAAAAGAGAAGATGAAAATCCATGGGAAAATTATAAAGGGAATACAATGTCTCTATCCATACAGGATAAGATCGTAATTCCATCTCTAGGATTACATTTAGAAGGGGAAATTGGTTATGATGGATTTAAAGGTCCTGATTCAGACATTGATTTTATTAATTATAGAACGGGGAGTGTATATTTTATTGATACTGAAACATCAATATTCTTATCATTTGGAAGAAAGAATCGTTTCCCAACCTTAAAGGAGCTTTATTCTCAAACCTCAGGAAATCCCAATCTTAATCCAGAATTTTCAACATCTTATCAGCTGGGTTTAAACTCAAAGTATTTTAGAGTTGTTCTATTTAGGAACGATGTAAATGATTTAATAGATAGAGAGAATAGAAATTTTCCATATGAAAATATAAATTGGGCGCGCTTTCAGGGATTAAGCATTGAAGGTCAATATAAGTATATAATGCTTGGTTATACTTACCTTGATGCTTATGATGATTCATATGAAGCCCTGGATAATAAAGCAGAACACACAGTAAGTGTTGGGTTTAACTATAGTTTTAAACTCGGATTAAATATTAACCTTAATGGCATGTGGGTAGATAGGAGAAAAGATGGTGACATCTACTTGGATTCTTACACCCTTATAAATGCAAATCTAATCCAGAAAATCAGTAATTTCCTATCAGTTAAACTAAGTGGATATAATATATTAAACCAATGGTATGAAGATGAAAAGGGCTACCCCTTAGCTGGCAGAACTTTAGGTTCTGAGCTCTTCTTAAATTTTTAAGGAGGTAACTTATAATGAGTAAATTTAATGGGTATATGGGAAAATTATTGGAGGTGGATTTAAGTAACAGTAAAATAAATAAGGTTGATACAGATTTAGAGATTGCAAAAAAATTCATTGGGGGAAAAGGATACGGTGCAAAGCTCCTCTGGGATAGAGTTCCTGAAGACATAGAACCTTTAAGTCCCGATAATCTCCTTATGATAATGCTTGGACCTTTAACAGGGACACTGGCTCAATCTTCAGGAAGGTTTGCAGTTGTAACAAAATCACCGGAGACAGGGATTTTCACTGATGGCCATGTCGGTGGTTACTTTGGACCAAAGCTTAAATTCGCAGGTTATGATGGGATTGTAATCTCTGGAAAGGCTGATAAACCAGTTTATCTTCATATCACTCAGGATAAATGTGAAATATTGGATGCAAGCGACCTATGGGGTATGAGTGTTTTTAAAGTGGATGACATACTTGAAAAAAAGTATCCAGGTTCATCCAGGGGGGTTATAGGAGTAGGTGGTGAGAACCTGGTGAGTTTTGCCTGTATATCCTTTGATAAAGGGCGACAGGCAGGAAGATGTGGACCCGGCGCTGTGATGGGGTCAAAAAACCTAAAGGCAATCGTAGTAGAGAAAGGTAAAAAAAGACCTACTTATGCAGATGCGGATAAATTTAGAAACTTGACAAAAGAGTTGTCCCGTATGTTGAAAACACATCCTTCGAAGGTTAAAAGACATATACTTGGAACACTCGTTTGTATATGGGAAGGAATCGATGGAGGTACTTTACCGATAAAGAATTATACAGGGGTTGAGTTTCCCAGAATAGAAAATCTTGTGCCTGAAAAACTCTGGGAGCAAGGGATATGGAAAGGGACTACAACCTGCTTTGCCTGTCCTATAGCCTGTACAAAAATAAGTGAATTAAAAAGAGGCGAATATAAAGGTAGGGAATATGAAGCCCCAGAATATGAAATGACAGCATTAATGGGTGGGAATCTTTTAATTGACTCTTACGAGTGGGTGACATATGGTCATGTTCTCTGTAACGATTTAGGACTGGATGCAATATCAGCAGGAAACTGTGCTGGATTTGCTATGGAATGCTACGAAAAAGGTCTTATAAAGCCAGGCTATGAACTAAAATTCGGAAATGGTGAGGCACTGATCAAATTTATAAAGCAAATAGCTTATAGGGAAGGGATAGGCGATATATTTGCTCAGGGTGTCAGGGGAGCAGCAGAGAAGATAGGAAACAACTCAGAGAGATTTGCCATCCATGTCAAGGGTTTGGAACTTCCTGGTGTCGACCCTCATGGTTCTTATGGTATGGCCCTAGCTTTTGCAACTGCTGATAGAGGAGGTTGTCACCAGAGAGTATGGACACCAAGGGCAGAGCTCTATGGAAAACTGAAAAGATACTCGACAGAAGGTAGGGCTGAATTTGTTAAATACAATCAGGATGAGCGTGCTGCCTGTTTCTCGCTCGACTTATGTGACTTTATGCCATTCTCAGAAAAACAAAATACCGACCTTCTGAACTTCGCTACGGGCTTTGAATTCACTCCCGAGGAGTATGTGCACACAGGTGAAAGGATATGGAACCTCGCAAGACTAATCGCTATAAGAGAAGGAATATCAAGAAAAGATGATACTTTGCCTGCAAGGCTCTTAGAAGAACCAATGATAGCCGGGCCCTCAAAAGGGCATTTTGTATCACGGGAAGAACTTGATATCATGCTTAACGAATACTACGCCCTTAGAGACTGGGATAAAAATGGGATACCCACAAAGGAAAAATTGGAGGAATTAGAGCTGGGGGAAAGTTAAGGACCATTTCTTTCTAATAAGATCAGCAAGATATCAACGACTTTTAAAATAAAGAAGAGAGGATAAAAAATTAAAAAGATGACGAGAATGAATTCGTGATCTCTCTCCACCAGCAGGGAAATATTAAGGGTTATGTCTTTGACTAAATCAGAGATTACCTCGGAAAGCTAAGGGACAAAGGCAATCTTATTTTAGTCATCACTTACCCATTAAGGAGTACAATATGATGATAATCTTTTTAAACAAACTAAATGACTACTGGCATAAGAAAATAAATGGACTCAAGGATGAGTTCCCGGAAGTCGAGTTTTTATCTGCAAGAGTTGAAGAAAAAAAGGATGAATATTTACCTCTGGCTTCGGGAATTGTTGCAAGTAAACTTACGGTTTCCGATCTTGACAAGGCTTCCAGTTTAAAGATTCTCTTTGTTCCCTTTGTAGGAGTAAATTTCTTTCCCCTGGAAGAACTAAAAAAGAGAAATTTAATGGTGGCTAACTCACATGGAAACAGTAAAATTGTCGCTGAACGTGCCATTGCCCTTGCTCTATCTCTTCTTGGAAGAATTGTTGAATACCATAACGATTTAAAAAGGGGCTACTGGCATCGTGGTGAAGGTAGGAAGGGACAATGGATTTCTATACAGGGAAAGAATTGTGGAATTCTTGGAGTAGGACATGTAGGAAGGTATCTTGCAAAGTTGCTTAACGTATTTGATTGCAGAGTAGTTGGGTTTAAGAAACACCTATCCGAAGGAACCCCTACTTATGTAGACGAAATCACAAACAATCTTTTGGAGGTTATAGACAAGAGTGACATAATCTTTGTATGTTTACCCAAAACAAAGGAAACAGAGGGAATTATTGACGAAGAAGTCCTTTCAAGGATGAATGGCAAATACCTAATAAATGTGAGTAGGGCCCGTATCATTAAAGAAGAAGCATTATATAGGGCACTAAAGGATGGGAATCTGTTGGGTGCTGGACTTGATGTGTGGTATAAATATCCGAAGGGTAAAGAAGAAAAATTTTATCCATCCGATTATCCCTTCCCCGAACTTCCCAATGTTGTCATAACTCCTCACAATGCAGGTAATACAGAGAAGGCAAGACAATTAAATATTGATGCGACAATCGAGAATATAAAAACTTATCTAAAAACAGGAAAACCTATAAATTCAGTTAATCTTGAGTTGATGTATTGATAATCTATATGAGTGTATGGGCATATGAGTTGATAGGTGATTGAGGTAAGTCATCGTGAATCTTGCTTATTCTCCAGATGATGCTTTATAACCTTTCCCTTTACCATGTATATTACACCCTCACATATATTTGTAGATAGGTCTGCAATCCGTTCAAGATTTTTAGTAATTCTACTTAAATGCATACATCGCTCTATAGTTGTATGATCCTGGATCATATTTTCAATTAAGTCCCTTAAGACCCTATCCCTTAACCCATCTACAACATTATCTCTGGCGCAAACTCTCTTTACTTTTGATGCATCTTCCTTAATAAAGGCATCTATACTGTCACTCAACATTTTTATGGTTTCACGAGATAACCTTGGCAATTCGAGTAGAGTCTTCAACTCCTGTCTTTCTATTAAGAATGCCGCACTTTCAGCAATATTTACAGCATGATCTGCCATCCTTTCCAGGTCATTGTTCATCTTTAGAATCATCAGTATGATCCTTAAATCCTTTGCTTTTGGCTGGAATTGGGCGATAAGTTCCATACAAAGTTCTTCTATTTCTATTTCGCGATCGTTTGCACTTGGTTCATCTTCTTCTATTACACTAATCGGTAATCCTTTATCTTTTTTAATCAATCCCTTTACACTTTTGCCTATCATATTTTCGACTAAAGATGCATAATTCACAATTATCCCTTTGAGTGTTTCTATCCTTTCCTTTAACATTTAATTCCTCCTCATCCAAACTTACCCTCAAGGTATTCTTCTGTCCTCTTATCCTGAGGAACGGTGAACATCTTCTTAGTAAGCCCAAATTCAATTAACTCCCCGAGGTATAAAAAAGAGGCATCAGCAATATCAGCTCTTCCGTCAATCAGAGCTGCTATTCCTACACCGGAACCTCTACCCCTTACGGATACACAAACATCCTCATATATATCCATATATGCTTCTGCAACTCTTTGAGCTATAGGTAATACCGTTGTAGAACCAGTTATTGTTATTTTCTTTGAAGCTGCATAAAGTGAAGCGCTTGATAGAAAGATAGTAGCAGTAAAGTTTATGAAAACCAATGAGAAAAACTTTAGCATTTTTACCATCTTAAACCTCCTTTATTCACTTTTTGCCACAAAGGCACAGAGTTCAGAGAGTTTAATTTTTTAATTGAAGAGAAAGAGTGCACAGAGTATTTTACTTCCGTGGATTTCTTTTCAATTTTATTTAATTTTTTATCTCTGTGTACTCTCTCTGTGCGGTTGTGGCTAGCCATATTTACTCCGTTACTTTATTTTAATGCTGAATGCCCAGCGAAGCTGCATCATTAATTTATCAACCGTGGCCTTCGAAGCATCCTCATATGTGGTCCTTTCCCCGTTAATCTGCAGGAGAACCTGTGGGTTCCCCTTGGCATCGTGGAGAATGTTCCAGTTAAATCCTGCAATTATCCTCGAATGGCCATCGTTATCAACATCTGCATTAGCATCCCAGTTATCGTATCTTCCAACTAAATCTACATCAACACCTGAGAGCTTTCCAAGCTTAACAATAGGCATAACCATGAATCCTTGACTTTTCGTCTCTTCTAAATCTTTAACTAAATACTCACCCCAGACCTCAAATGGACCAACTACGAGATGACCAACTCCAGCATACACTAAGTTCGATATGGTTGTATCAGGGTCAAAAGACACATCCTCATAAAAAACTGAGCCACCAACCATCACACCAGGAACAGGGATAACCCTCAGGTTTGCCTGTAATTTAGGATTCATGTTTACATCACCAGCAGTCTTCTTATACCCTTCTCCGTTCATTACAGCTACTGCATATTCTCCATAACCTTCTGGCAGGTATCCATATAATGCAACACCATAGTCAGTTGATGAACAGATCTTCTCTTTATCTTCTAATGCTTTTTGAATCGTAGTATAATTCCAATCATAGATTGTACCAAAGTAGTTCTTGATCAGTCCAACTGTAATTTTACTCAGAGGAATGGGAATAAGTTCACTGAAGTCGAGATATGCATACTTTAACTTAAGTCCTGCACCATCGAGTCCATCTTCATCTGAGAAAAAGTCAACATTAAATCTCCCTTTTATCTTATCTGAGAACTCTGGCTCAATCCGTAAGTAACCCCTTCCGAGTGAAAAATACCTCTCCGTAAATTCACCACTTTCTCTTTCGACTGTAGCTCTGTTCCATAGAGTCATAGAGATTTTTGTCTCTCCGCACTTCGTAACCATTGGAGTAAGGAGCAGAAGAGAGAGCATTAATACTACCAGTAAACTTTTTAGATTCATCCTTTTTACCTCCTTGTAAGGTTTTGTTTCACATTTTTCTTCCACCTATTCATCGTTTCCTCTAAATAATGCATCTTTTACTTTAACATCTTAATATCAATTTTTAATTCAGTATAAATATTATGTTAATTTTTCGTTAATTTTTATATTGCTCTCTTTATTTAATAATCCTGACTATAGATATGCTACTTTTTGCTATAACATTGTAATTAAGGGTAGAAACACCATCTCTTGCTATATAGATATGAAGAACTTACTAATTCTTTAGATGAAGAGAGACGATATTCCTACCCTTACAGTAAATAAGGGGAATCCCTTATCTCTTATTAATTAATACCAAACTTCTACATTAAAATACAATCTTCGCAATCGTTAAGATACCAAGGGAGATTGTTAACAGTCCGATTACTAATTTCATCCTTTTCTCAGGGATTTTCTTCACGGTAAAAGCAGCAAGAGGCGTGGAAAGAACTGCACCCAACACGAGTGGCAAAGCAAGAGTCCAGTATATTTGGCCTCTTACCAGAATATAGGTAAGGAATCCTACAAAACAAACAACACCCTCAGCCAGTGATGTGCTTCCGATAGCACTCTTGGCTGAACGCCCCGAAACAACCTGACCTCCAGTTACAAGGGGTCCGTATCCTCCACCTGAAACGCCTTTATTAAAACCGCTCAGGGCAGCAATGATACCAAAGTTCCTCCAGCTAAATACCGGGGGCTTATTTAAGCGGATCAAAATATATATACCTATTGAAAGGATCATTAATCCTATATAAAGTTTTAAAATAAATTTGGGGACAGAAACAGAAAAGAAAACGGCCGCCAGAACTCCAAAAACTCCCAGGACAATAAGCATATATGTTACCTTTGCGTCAAATGAACGGGGGACATAACCCAGAAGATTCAAACGAGATTTACGGGCTCTGTCGTCCCTCCTAAAATCAAATGAGACATTTCCAAACTTATGATGGAATAATCCAGCAAGAACTCCTGTCAGGAATTCCGAGAATAGAATAGCAGGGACGACCTGAAGCGGCTCAAACCCCAGTAGAAGAAGCAGGGGCGTAAGTGTAGTACCATAACCCATACCAAGGGTTGAATCTATATATTCACAAGCAAATGCGAGCAAAGCGTAAAGAAAAAAAACCATATAAAAGTCTCCTTATAAGGAATTGCTCATTTTGACAACTAATACTCTAATCATACTACAATTATAGTAAGATGTATATTTTTGTCAAGGGGTAAAATTTTGTTAAAGGGATCAAGGGTTTTAAAGGTTTTATAGATATTCTTTTACCGCTCTAAAAAATATTTCCACTAGTAGTGCTCTTTAAACAACAGCACCTTGAACCCTTAAGCTATAAACAGAAACATGATTATTGATTTAATATATTAAGTCTTTAAGAGAATTGCAATATTTCAGGAGTATTGAAATTAGAGGTACCCGAGGTTCTTCAACCGCTCTTTAATCAGTCTAACTTCATCAGCTGACAACTCTTTGTCATCTCCTTTTTGTAAGGCTGCAAGGTCACGCAGGATATATACAACAAATTCATTAACGCTACTAAAACCGGTCTCCTCAATTATCCGTTGCAATTTATTATAGAGTGGCCTTGGTATTTTAAGGGTAACCTTATCCTTGCCCATCAAATATACTTTAATTGGAATTTTTGTATAGTCAACTGTAAAAGTTAGAAGCATAAAAGTCACCACGCTACAAGCCTTGCACTACTTTTATACTCTCATCAGGACGCAAACAGTAATATTGATCAGGAGTCACAAGGCATTAGTTAGAAATCTGACCTACCTTACCCCCAATTTTAGACACTGATTCTCATCGATTGAAACAGATATTTTAAGAATTTTATTTTTTATCATTAATTATCTGTGTAATTTGTGTCTTAGAAATAAAGATAATTGGTTAAATAGCTGAATGGAGAGCTAATGATAAGGGGTGACCATTGGTCACCCCTTATTTATCTTTACATATATAATGACAATTATCTTATGAAAACAAACTTTCCCTTTGCCGTATTATCGTTAGTTTTGAAAATATAGAAGTAAACACCGTTAGTAAGATATTTATTACAATCCCAAACAATATTATAAGAGCCAGGAGACTTAGTGTCTTTTTCAAGAACAGCCACTTTCCTGCCTAATTGGTCAACTATAAAGAGCTCAACCTTACTAATCTGAGGGATCGTATATTGGAGCATAAACCTTCCTGTAATGAGCTTGCTAACTTCCGAAACACTGAAATCGAGATGCTCTTCTTCTATGCCCGCTGGTTTTATTCCATAGTTCCGTCCAAACTCGGAAGTGTTATTTACGGTATCACTAACAATACCTGATATTGTATCGTTAGATAAAAGACCAAACAAGACTACTGTTTGAATTGTATCTATTATTGAAAACCTTCCGTAGATACTGTCTCCTTCACCATATCCTGTTGGATCACTAAGCACCTTATATATTTCAAGGTCGCCTCTTGCAAAAGGAAGACCACTGACCCAAGCAATAACTGAATCATTTCCAGGAAAACCATAGTAATACGCACTATCTATAACGGGAAAATTTAATAAGGTATTTGCACCAGTATCAGGATCTCCTGGAACAAAGTCATTTGGAGTGACACCATCATCCTCCAGGTCAATTGCAAGTCCTCCATTGTAGCCAAACCTGTTCCTGGATATGAGGTTATTATGAGAGGAACTATCAATAACAG
>Ga0315549_1002691_pt1 | contig 16569 bp, 20 predicted proteins | sample SalMarSW160200MG_FD_203101 | JGI IMG/M metagenome (GOLD analysis project Ga0315549, IMG submission 203101) | Salt marsh sediment microbial communities from the Plum Island Ecosystem LTER, Massachusetts, United States - Salt Marsh Sediment SW1601-200 ... | reverse complement strand
TCCGGTAATGCCCGGAGGCTGCTGGGTATTACCGAGGGTTGAAGAATAGTATCCGGGCCGGGACCGGGCGAGGTTTGAGCTATGGAGCAGGTTCGCGCTTTTATTGCTATTGAGCTGCCCGATGGACTGAAGGCAGAGCTTAGCGAGCTTGAGGCTGGTTTGAAATTAGGTAACCAGACCCCGGTGAAGTGGGTTGACCCGTATAGTATCCACCTGACGTTAAAGTTCCTGGGCAGTATTGCCGTGGACAGGGTGGGTGATATAACCAGGGCTATGGAGGATGCCAGCCGGGGGACTGCTCCTCTTCACCTGGAGGTGGACGAGCTCGGGGTTTTCCCCAATCTAAGGCGGGTTCAGGTAGTCTGGGTAGGGTTGAAGGGTGACGTGGACAGGCTCGGGCACCTTCAGCAACGTATCGAGTCTGGTCTGGTACCCCTCGGCTTTGCTCCCGAATCACGGAGGTTTACGCCTCACCTGACGCTGGCCCGGCTTCGCAACCAGGCGTCATCAGGCGAGCGGCAGAGATTTGGCGGGCTAATAGCCAGTACCGGTTTCAGGGCAATCCATAGCATTGAGGTAGATGCCGTTAGTTTAATGAAGAGCCAGTTGACCAGGGATGGCGCTATATACAGCCGAATCAGTTCGGTGGCACTCAAGTAAGGGATAAATCTTGTTGGTGAGAGGCTAACCCCGTCTGGCTTGGATAGTTCTTGTCACCACCTGGTGTTTTAGTGTATACTGTAGGAAATCTAATTCCGGTTGGGAGGTGGACCCTGTGGAACAAAGTGGTTTCCCCAAATGTCAGAAGTGCAAGGATGGCGACCTGGTACCCCTGTCCGATTTCGGCAGTCAGGGGGCGAGCATCCAGTACAAAGCCTGGGTTTGTACTAATCCTCAGTGTGGCTTTAACCTGAAGATCAGGAATGGGGATGTCTATATTGATGAACCCATAATGAGCGGAGCACTGCATAGCAGTCGCTCTCGCTAGGAGGTGGGGTTCATCTGGCCCCTCTAAATTATGGATGTTAAGGGTGCTTCCTCGGGTAGCTAAACTCAGGGGGATGGCACTGGATTTTCTATTTCCGCAGCGGTGTGTCGGCTGCGGCGCTGAAGGCAGCTTTATCTGTAGCCCGTGTCGTAGTTCGATACCGCGGATTGTGCCCCCGCTTTGCCCCAGGTGTGGTAAACCTCAGCCCGGCGGTCTCCTTTGTCCCGGCTGTGTCAACTGGCGGGCGGAGATAGATGGTATTCGCTCTCCATTCCAGTTTGATGGCGTAATGCGTCAGGTGGTCTATCAGCTAAAGTATAGAAATATCAGGGCTCTGGCTGAACCTCTGGCTCAGTTGATGTTTGATTACTTGGTTAGCAGCCCCGTACCGGGGGAGGTGCTGGTACCGGTACCGTTGCACAGGAAACGGTTGAGGGAGCGTGGCTATAATCAATCCGGCCTGCTGGCTAAGGAACTGGGCAGGCTTATTCGCTTGCCGGTGGTAGACGATTGTCTCGCCAGAGAGCGGTATGCTCCTCCTCAGGCAAGGACATCAAATGTGGATGAGAGGCGCAGTAATGTTGCCGGGGTCTTTACCTGCCGTGACAGCAGGTTGCGGGATAAGCGGGTGCTGCTTATTGATGATGTCTCCACCTCGGGGGCTACCCTTGATGCCTGTGCTGCGGCTCTAAAGACAGCCGGAGCCGCATCGGTGTGGGGGCTGGTGCTGGCCAGGGAGATTTAAACCGGCCCTCTTTTCAATCCCCGTCACACTAAATAAGCCTTGTTTTATGGAAGGCTCCGGTGTCTGATTTACCCTTAATCTTTACTAAGACTGCGCTTTGATATAGATATAGGCAGTATCCTGGTCGTCCTCGCCTGTGTTGTTGTTGTTTGGCGTTGAATTCGGGTCAGTCTGGTCAACCGAGGTCACTTCGGCGGTATTGATTACGGTAGAGCCAGCCGTGTTGTTATCAACCCTTGCTGTAATTTTCAGGGTGGCACTACCGCTGGCTGTAAGGGCACCCACATCCCAGATACCCCTGGAGTATGTGCCCTGGCTCGGGATATCACTGTCATAGGTGACACCCACGGGCAGAGTGTCGGTTATCTCAATATTGGTGGCGGCATCGGGGCCATCGCTGCTGACGGTGATGGTGTAGGTTATGGTATCACCCTCGACGGGGTAGGCGTTGTCCACAGACTTGGTCACGCTGAGGTTAGCACCCTGGCCGTAATCTCCCACGATAGATACAAAGACCAGTGTAAATGTAGCCGACTCGCCGGGAGATATCTCTTCCGTGTTTGATGGTGAGATATCGCTGAGTAATATAAATCGGGGTATTTCATATTGAGGACCACCGGAATTGTGGGTGATGGTATAAGTCCCTTTAGGAACTGTGAAGCTTTGCGGGACTGAGGAGCCCGATTCTGTCGTGGGCCCCTGAATGGTATAGCTGGCCTCTCCTGACCAGGGCTCACTATCCAGTGTGGCGTTGACTGTTATCTCGCCGTTATATATGAAGGCTAGTGTCAGTGTAGCCGCCTCGCCGGCAGACAGTTCCTCCGTGGCTGCTGGCGAGATACCGCTGAGCAATGCCCCCTGGGGGCCACCGGAGATGTAGGTTATGGTGTAGGTGCCGATAGGGCATTCACTGAAGCCCTGCGGTGCTGAAAAGCCCGATTCTGTTCTGGGCCCCTCAATTATGTAGTTAACGTGTCCGAACCAGGGCTCACCATCAAGTGTGGCGCTGACCATTATCTCACCGATAGATACGAAGGCTAGTGTCAGTGTAGCCGCCTCGCCGGCAGACAGCTCCTCCGTGGCTGCTGGCGAGATACCGCCGAGCAATGCCCCCTGGGGACCGCCGGAGATGTAGGTTATGGTGTAGGTGCCGACAGGGCGTTCACTGAAGCCCTGCGGTACTGAAGAGCCTGATTCTGTCTTGGGCCCCTGAATGGTATAGCTGACCTCTCCTGACCAGGGCTCACCATCAAGTGTGGCGCTGACCATTATCTCACCGATAGATACGAAGGCTAGTGTCAGTGTAGCCGCCTCGCCGGTAGAAAGCTCCTCTGTGGCTGCTGGTGAGATACCGCCGAGCAATGCCCCCTGGGGACCGCCGGAGATGTAGGTTATGGTGTAGGTGCCGACAGGGCATTCACTGAAGCCCTGCGGTGCTGAAGAGCCCGATTCTGTTGTGGGCCCCTGAATGGTGTAGCTGACCTCTCCCGACCAGGGCACACCATCCAGTGTGGCGTTGACCGTTATCCCGCCGATAGACAGTTTCTCCGTGATTGCTGGTGAGATACCGCTGAGCAATTCACCCTGGGCTTCGGCTCTTTTGTCCAGTTCTTCGTAGGCGAATGCCCTGTTGTCGTAGGCAAGGGTCAGACCGGGGTCAAGCTCGATAGCCCGGTTGCAGTCGGCGATAGCCAGGTCGTACTGTCCCAGCTTGTTATAGATGTAAGCCCTGTTGTTGTAGGCCTCAGCACAGTCGGGGTCAAGCACAACGGCTCTGTTGCACTCTTCTATGGCCTCGTCATAGCGGTCCTGTTCAGCCAGCTTGTAGGCTTGTCCAAGGTGCCACTCGGCAGTGTCCTCAGACGGGCCACAACCGGCAGGGGTGCTACCGGCTATCAAAAACACTGCAAGCAGAAGGACTGTGAGTTTTTGAGGCATAGTTTACCCCCTCTTGCTGCTCATTGTACCTGTCAAGACTGTGTTCTGCAACTGAGTCTGACACAGTACAAAAGCCAGCAGAAGGTTCTAAAGGCTCTATATCACTAAACTGGAAGCCCTATTTTGGTGAGCTGGAACAATCATAGTTGACCTTCCCGAACTGAAGACCAGATGGGGAGAGGGGAAAGAATATTAAGAAGAGGGGCTGCGCCTCTCTTAAACACCCTTGACTGCACGGATAATGGCAGGTAGACTGATTATGATGATTAGGTAACACAGGTTTTATATCATTGGAGAAGCAATTGCGACCAGTGGGGGCTGGTTAGATATATAGGCAGGGAAGGTAAAGATGAGGGTAATAGGTCTTACCGGGGGTATTGGTAGCGGCAAGAGCGTGGTGTCGCAGGAGCTGCAGGAGCTGGGGGCTGTGCTTATAGATGCTGATAGTGTGGGCCATGAAGCCTATCAGCCCGGGACCGAGACCTGGCGGGAGGTGGTAGCTGCTTTCGGGGAGCAGGTTCTTGCCCCTGATGAGAGTATTGACCGTAAGAAGCTCGGCGGGATAGTCTTTGGCAGTCCTGAATCGCTGGTGCGGTTGAACCAGATAATGTACCCCCGTATGCATCAGATGATGGGTGACCGGATTGAGGAATACCGTCGGCAGGGGGTGGGGGTGGTGGTGCTGGAAGCCGCCATCCTGCTGGAGGCGGGCTGGGACCGGCTGGTGGATGAGGTCTGGGTTACTGTGGCTTCTGAGCCGGCTGTTGTTCAGCGTGTCAGGCAGCGGACCGGGCTGCCCGAAGAGCAAATCCGCTCGCGTATACGTTCTCAATTGTCCGGTGAGGAGCGGGCGAAACATGCCGATGTGGTAATCAATAACGACGGTAGCCTGGAGGAGCTAAGGGGCAGGGTGAAGGAGCTGTGGGAGAGGCTTAAGGGGTGAGATATTAGCCAGGTGTTCGGTGGTGAGTTGGTTCTTTGGGGGAATGGTTGATTTTGGTTCTAGCCCATTTTGTCCCCTGTAAAAGGGGAATCAAAGTAAAACTCCGGCGAATACGGGGAGTTTAAGAGGGGCAAAGCCCCTCTTTCTAATATCTTTCCCCCTTCCCCTTTGTAAGGGGAAGGGGGATAAAGCGGGTTCCCAGGAAAATCGTAGATTTTTCTGGGTGCTTAAAGGGGGATGGGGTTAACAAATATTGATGACCCAAAAGGGTGCCAACCACAACCGAACTGAACCGTGGATTCGGGAGCTTGACGCTGGCTGGTATAAACTGGTAGAATTAGCTTTTGGAGGTAAAGAGGATTTACGCTATTGTTGAAACCGGCGGTAAGCAGTACCGGGTGACTCCCGGCCAGGTCATAGATGTTGACCATCTGGATGTGGCTGAGGGTGATACTGTTGAGCTGGACAGGGTGCTGTTTATTGGCAATGACGATAAGGTAGCTGTGGGCACGCCTACTGTCGAGGGGGCTAAGGTAATTGCCACCTCGCAGGGCGGGGGTAAGGGTAAGAAGATTATTGTCCTTAAGTACAAGCCCAAGGTACGTTATCGCAAGAAGACAGGGCATCGCCAGCTTTATACCAGGCTGGCGATAGATAAGATAGTTGAGCCGGGGGCTGTGGTCAGTGAGCCAGCCAGGAAGACCCGGCGCCGTAAAAAAGAGGTGACGGAAAGTGGCACATAAAAAGGCAGGCGGGCGCAGCCGCAACGGCCGTGACAGTCAGGGAAAGCGGCTCGGCGTGAAGAGATATGCAGGACAGGTCGTTAATGCCGGGACTATCCTGGTCCGGCAGCGGGGCACGCGTATTCGGCCGGGCAGTAATGTAGGGGTAGGCAGGGACTATACCCTTTTTGCTCTAATTGACGGCGTTGTTAAATTCGAGCCTGCCAGCAATAACCGGAGGAAGGTTAGCGTTTACGCTAGCTAGATGGCATGAAAGATAAGATTCATCCTGAGTACTACCCCGATGCCAGGGTTACCTGCTCCTGTGGCAATGTCTTTACTGTTGGCTCCACCAGGAAGGAGATGAGGATTGAGCTGTGCAGCAAGTGTCACCCGTTTTTTACCGGGGAGCAGAGGGTGGTGGATACTGCCGGGCGCGTAGAGCGGTTCAGGCGGCGCTATAATAGGGAAGGCTGAACCGGGCATGATTGCAGAGGCTGGAGCGGTGTTATCAGGCCGCTCCTTTTTATTTATTGAGTGAGGTCTGTTTTGGCGGAGAAGTTCAATTACGGGGGACAGGCGGTTATTGAGGGGGTGATGATGCGGGGACAAAAGAATATGGTGACGGTGGTACGCCGTCCCAGTGGTGCACTGGCTGTGGACAAACAGCCGATACCCACTATCTATAGCGGCTGGATGAGGTCGGCGCCACTGCTGCGGGGCATCATCGCCTTGATTGAGACTCTGGTGCTGGGGGTTAAGACCCTTATGTATTCGGCTAACGTATCTCTGGAGGAGGAAGACGAGAAGGTTGGGGGGTGGTTGGTCTGGGTCGTAATGGCTGTTTCCCTGGCTGTTGCCGTTGGTGTTTTCTTTGTGGGTCCCCTCTTCCTGACCAGGTTGATTGACATAAAATCAGGGGTGGTGTTTCACCTGATAGAGGGGGTTATCCGGCTGGCTATTTTTATTGTTTACCTGAAGGTTATATCGCTGATGCCGGATATCAGGGAGGTATTTGCTTATCACGGTGCCGAGCACAAGGTGGTGAATGCCTATGAGGCTGGCGTTCCTCTGGAGGTGGAGGCGGTCAGGGGGTACAGTACGGCTCATGCACGCTGCGGGAGCAGCTTCTTATTTGTAGTATTGATAATAGCCATCCTCGTTTTTGCCCTTATCGGGCTGCCATCGCTGGGGATAATGGTGCTATCAAGGATTCTGCTGGTGCCGGTTATTGCCGCTGTTGCCTATGAGATTCTTCAGTTTGGTGCCCGGCATATGGACAGCCGGTTGGTAAGGGCAGTTGTCGCTCCGGGGCTATGGTTGCAGTCACTGGTGACCAGAGAGCCCGGTGACGGTCAGATAGAGGTTGCCATAGAGGCATTGACCAGGGTAATTGAGGCTGACCAGATGGAGGAAAGCGCGTAGGTGTCCTGGTTGTGTTAAAGCCGTGCCTCCGGGTCTTATCTGGTTAGCTGGCGGAAGAAGCATGTCTTGTTACCGGTGTGGCAGGCTGGTCCGGTAGGGTGTGCTTTGATGAGGATGCTATTGTCTTCGCAGTTTTTCCACACTGACTTTACCTTGAGGTAGTTGCCCGAGGTCTCTCCCTTGTGCCAGAGTTCCTGTCGGCTGCGGCTGTAGAACCAGACATCAGGGCCATCCATGGTTCGGCGCAGGGCTTCTTTGTTCATGTAGCCGAGCATGAGCACCTCACCGGTGTCCTCATCCTGAACGACAGCCGGGATAAGTCCTTTTTCGTTGAAGTCTAGATTATTTATATCTACCTCACCCGCTTTGTCCCCCTCTCCTATCAAGGAGAGGGGGGAGAATTATTAGAAAGAGAGGCTTTGCCTCTCTTGGACTCTCCTGCAAATAAGAAGGGGAGGATTATTAGAAAGGGGGGCTTCGCCCCTCTCAGACCCCCTTAATTATAACATCTCAATCGTTAGTCACTTCGGTGGTATTTACATGCCTGACTTCTTCAGGCACTGCTCTACTGTGGCTAACAGGTTCTCCGGGCTGACGGGCTTCTCAATGTAATCTTCAGCTTCAAGAGCAAACCCGCGGCTCACTGGAATGGAGCTTTCCTGACGCTTGGACGAGAAAGCAGTTAGCATTAGAACCGGGATTTTGGCAAGCTGGGGGTCTTTCCTCATTTGCTCAGCAGCAGTGAATCCATCTTTAACTGGCATTATTACATCCAGGAGAATGAGGTCGGGGCTCTCCTCTCTCGCCTTCTTAATCCCCTCCTCCCCCTCATGGGCAACCACTACCTCGTAGGGCTTGCTCTCTAAAATGGTCCTGGTTGACTCCACGAAATCAATGTCGTCATCAACGATGAGTATCTTTGCTTTTTCTTTCATCTTTAGCTACTCCTCAGGGGCTGCGTGTGTCTGGCAGGGTTGAGGCAGTCATTTCTTCTTGATAAGCCTTTCTACGCGTGACAGCAGAACGTCGGGGGGCATCGGCTTCTCCACATAGTCATCCACACCAAGCTCCAGCCCGGTTTCCAGTTCGTAGCGGCGCCGACTGGCCTCCTCTCTAACCGAGGTCAGAATCAGGATAGGTATGTTCCTGTACTTTGACCACCTCGGGTCCTGCAGTTCTTTGAGGACGGCAAACCCGTCCATTTTGGGCATTAGCAGGTCAAGTATCATCAGGTCCGGCATTTCCGCTTTGAGGTTAGCCAGGCCTTCTATCCCATTCCGGGCAGTAACCACCTGGTAGCCTCTGGATTCAAGAATCATGGCCAGGGCATCTACGATATCAGGGTCGTCATCAACTACCAGTATCTTCTCTTTATCGGCCATATTTCCCTCCCACTGGCATTATAATACAGGTCGGGGTAATAATCCAGCCCGCTCTACGATTTCGGGGACAATAGACTCCCAGCCTACTGCCATGATATGTATACCGTGAACCCCGGGCATCTCCTTGAGTTGCTCAATAATCTCAAGGGGTATTCTTACCCCCTCCTCCTTGGCTTCCTCCGCCTGTTCCATCCTGGTCATTATCTCGTCAGGGACGCTTACACCGGAGACATAGTCTCGCATATAGCGAGCCATACCAACTGACCTTATCGGTATTATACCGGCCAGGATATGTACCTGCTTGTCCAGACCGCGGTCTCTGACCATCTCCATCCATTTGCTGAACTTGGGCAGGTCATAGATTGCCTGGGTCTGGATAAAGTCGGCTCCAGCCCTGACCTTCTTGGCCAGCCTGATTACCCGGAACTCGAAGGGGTCGGCAAAGGGATTAGCGGCGGCACCGATGAATATCGGTGCTTCTCCAGCTATATCTTCACCGCAGATAAACTTCTTCTCGTCCCGCATAGCCTTCAGGGCCTGAATCAGCTGGGTGGAGTCAATATCAAAGACGTTCTTGGCGGTGGGGTGGTTACCAAATACCTGGTGGTCACCGGAGAGACAGAGGATATTGCCAATTCCCAGAGCCACTGCCCCCAGAACATCGCTTTGAATAGCTATCCTGTTCCTGTCGCGGCACACTATCTGCATCACCGGGTCGACACCCTGTGTCTTCAGTAGCGTGCAACCAGCCAGGCTGGACATGCGGACGATGGCAGTCTGATTGTCGGTAACATTAACGGCATCACAACAGTGACGGAGCTGTTCACCCTTCCTCTGTACTACCCCTGGACTGGTCCCCTTGGGTGGACCTGCCTCGGCGGTTACGGCGAACATCCCGCTTTCTAGGACCCTTTCCAGGTTGGTTCCTGCTTTCATTGCTATCGCCTCCGTTTCCCCTGTCTTACCTTGGGCAGGGTAAAGATAAATCTACTCCCCTGGCTGGTCTCAGTGCAGGGGCTTTCACACCAGATTCTGCCCCCGTGCGCCTCAACTATTCTCTTGGCAATTGATAGACCGAGTCCCGTCCCCTTAATGTCTACATTGCTTGCCCTGAAGAAGTCATCGAAGACCTGTGGCAGGTCATCAGCGGGTATGCCTATACCGGTATCAACAACTTCAACCTGTATATCCCTGTTGTTTTCCTGTACTCTCAGGGTAACCGTACCCTCGGAGGTATAGTTAATCGCATTTTCTACCAGATTGTTTATTACCTGCTGGAGCCGGGGGCTTGAGCCACGGACCCTGGATACCTTTTCGGGTAGCTCTACTTTAAGCCTGATTCCCCTGTCTTTGGCTAGATTGCGCTGGTCCTGGAGGCAATTCCTGAGTACCTGGCGCAGGGAAATCTCCTTCATCTCCGGGAGGATTTGCCCGGTTTCAATGCGGGGAATATCCAGGAGGTCACTAATCAGGTTCAGGAGCTCATTAATCCTTTTAGTACTCCTCTCCAGCATGTTTTTCTGTTTGTCACTGATTTCACCAGCGTACCCGCCCAGCATAACCCACAGGAAACCCTGAATAGCGGTTAAGGGAGCCTTTAAATCGTGGGCGGCAATACTGAGAAATCCGAGAAACCGGCTCTTCTCCTCTTCCAGTTGAGCCATCTCTCTGGAGGCTTGCTCCAGCTCCCCTGTTTTCTCCACAAGAAGCTCTTCCCTCATCCGGACTACCTGCCGCTGTCTCTTCCTCAGCTCCCCGGATATGGCGGTAGCCATGTAGGTGGTGCCGTACAGGATAGCCGCCAGGGCAAGAAGAGCCGCCAGAATGTGGGTCCCTTCCCGGTATAGAGCCGGGTCAGCAAATCCGGCGAGATTGACATGAGGTATCACCCCGGCATATTCCAGTCCTACCAGCAGGGCTACCATAGACAGTGCTATAGTGGCTACTACATACACAGCTCTATAGTGAAGCCCGATTGCCGCCAGAATAATGTGAAAGACATAGAAGAAGATAAACGGGTTTTCTATCCCGCCGGTGAAGTGCAGGAGCGCAGTGAGGGTTATCAGGTCAACAATGATATGGATATTGCCGTAGGTTCTGGCTTTATGGATTACTGACCCGGCTCTCTGCCTTCTCAGATTTCGGACCTGATAGAAAAAGAACAGATTATACAGAACCGGGAAGGCAGCGATGATATATACCGGGAGGGTAGGGAAGCTGATGTGGAAAACCAGCGAGGCTACCAGCGTGGCAATAACAACCCCGAGGACGGCAATCCACCTCATAGTGACGAAGACCTGCAGCCGCATTACCAGTGCGGCTTCCTCAGGGGTGTATTCGGCCTCAGTTTGCTCTGTGAGACGCTCGTTACTCACCTGATGCCTCTATGGTAATCTTTCGGGGCCCTCCTGATTGGCTGGTGCCCCAGTCCTTGATGGGCTGAATTTCCTCAAGTCTATCTAGCTGCCCCAGTGCTGCCAGGCGGTCGTAGATTATTTGCCAGGCACAGGGGGTATCCGGGTCAATTTCACACTTGCCATCTACTGAGCCGCCGCAGGGCCCGTTCAGCAGGCTCTTGGCACACCTGACCAGCGGACAGATACCGGCTGTCTGTGCCAGGACACAGTCGCCGCACTGCATGCAGACCTCGATGAAGTGGCCCGGCTGCTCCTCTTGGCCGATAAACAGGGTATTGAGTGCCGGGTAGGCTGGCTTATCAGCGTAGAGATTCACCGTTTGGACACCGAAGGCACAGGCCATAACCAGAATGCTATCGGCAGCCTCAATATCCGGGGCACTCTCGGCCAGTGCCTCCCTGGTGAGCTGGTCACAGGCGGTGGGGATTACCATCCACCCGGTGACCTTCTTACCGGCTGCCTCAAGTTTACCTTTCATCTCCAGAATCTCGGATTTTCCCCCGGTGTGCAGCATTGTGGCGCAGCTACCACAGCCAATAAGGTAGACACTCTTGCTTTTATCGAGGTATTGCATAACTGCTTCTATGGGCTTCTGTTCCGTTATTGTTATCATGCTGTTACTCCACCTTGCTCTTCTCGGAGCCGGTTCTCATAGTCGCCTCTGAAGTGCTGTAGGGTATCTATTACTGCGGTTGGCGCAGCCTGCCCGAGGCCACACAGGGAGGAAAGCATCATCGCCTGAGATAGCTGCTCCACAACCGCAATATCCCTGGTTTCACCCTCTCCCCTGGAGAACCTGCCCAGTATTTCAACCAGGGCCCCGGTCCCTTCCCGGCCGGGTGCACATTTGCCACAGCATTCCTCAGCCAGGAACTCAAGCGTTTTATGGACAATATCTATGGTGTCCCTGCTTTCATTAAATACGGTAATGGCTCCGGCACCGAGAATAGTCTCAAAGGAGAGGGGGGTGTCTATCATGCTGTACGGTATGATTCTTCCGGTGGCACCGCCTACCTGGACCATCTTGACCCTTTCAGCCATAGCCAGGTCCTCTACCAGCTCCCTCAGAAGGCTGCCCAGGACCAGTTCGTATACACCGGGTTTCCTGACATCACCGCTAACCGAGAATACCTTGGTGCCCTTGCTCCGTTCGGTTCCCATCTGGCTGAACCAGCGGGCACCGTTAAGTATTATCTGCGGTATATTCATCAGGGTTTCCACATTATTTATAATGGTGGGTTTTCCCCATAGCCCCCTGGTTGGCGGGAAGGGGGGCCGGTATCGTACCTCTCCGCGCTTACCCTCAATAGAGTCCATTAGCGCCGACTCCTCACCGCAGACATAGGCACCGGCACCCTCGCGGATATCAATATCGAACCCGCCGAGTAGGTCTCTCTTCCTGGCTTGCCCGATGGCCTTCAGCAATGAACCGAGAAGGTAGTGGTATTCGGCACGTAGATAGATATAACCCCTCTTTGCCCCGATAGCATAACCGGCAACAGCTACGGCTTCAATTAGAGTAAAGGGGTCATTTTCCAGAATATACCTGTCCTTGAATGTCCCTATCTCACCTTCATCGGCATTGCAGATAACGTATTTCTCATCCCCCCGGGCGTTTTTAGCCAGTTCCCATTTCAGACCGCAGGGGAATCCCGCCCCGCCCCGCCCCCGCAGTCCTGAAGTCTTAATCTCCTCTATCACCCCGTCCGGCGTCATCTCGCGAGCTTTAGCCAGGGCCTTGAAACCGTCCCTGGCCAGGTAGGTACTTATGCGGTCGGGTCTGATAACCTGGCAGTTCCTCAGGACGACTCGCTCTTCGGGCACCTGACAGCCTCCTTATACAGTACCGGCAAGGTCCTACTCAAATGACCTCAGAATCCCCGATATCTTCTCCGGGGTAAGGTCACCATAGACCTCGCTGTTTATCATCATTGCCGGTGCCCTGTCACAGGCACCGATGCAGTTGGTCAGCTCGAAGGAGAACCTGCCGTCGGCGGTAGTCTCACCCGGTCTTATGCCAATCTCCCGCTCCACAGAGCTGATAATCATGTCGGAGTTACTGAGGAAGCAGGGCAGGCTCTTGCAAATCCTGATGATGTTCCTGCCCTGCGGCTTGAGATGAAGGAAGGAGTAAAAGGTGGCGACCCCGTATACCTCACTTATAGGGCTGCCCAGTGACCTGGCTATCTTACTCATTACTTCCTGAGATAGATATCCAGACTTGTTTTGTGCCTCTTCCAGCAGCAGTAGCAGGTTCTTATTGCTTTTGCCTCGGGTGGAAACTCGCCCCGATGGTTTGCTCATCTTCGTATCTCCGTTGGCAATCAGATAGTCAACCGCGTATAATCAGAGGCTTTCCTTTCTTCTCTTCCGCAATCTTTACTGGCCTGCTCAATGCCCCGGTCGGGCAGAAGGATATGCAGATGTCGCAGTCCCGGCAGGCCTCCTTGTCTATTGGCTGGTCAAAATCCACGATAATTTTAGAATCAAAACCCCGATAACCAACAGCAAATATATTTTGCCTGGCTATCTCGGCGCATGCCCTGACGCATCGCCGGCACAGAACGCACTTTGAAAGGTCACGGACAATGTAGGGACTCACATCCTCCTTGGGATAGTAGCGTCTTCTCGCCTGGAATCTGGGTAGTCCAACGTCCAGGTCAGCGGCAATGCTGCGTAGCTCGCAGGTGTTGGCTTTATCACACATAAAGCAGGTACCGCAGTGGTTGGCTAGCAGAAGCTCTACTATTACCCTGCGGGTTGCCAGTACCTTGGGAGAGTGAGTGTGGATAACCATTCCCTCGGTAATCGGGGTGTGGCAGGCACCGACCAGGGTTCTTGAACCCTCCACCTCAACTGCACAAATCCGGCAGGCCCCGATAGGGGTTAACTCTTGTCTGTAGCACAGGGTGGGGATATCTATGTCGTTTGCCCGGGCGGTTTCAAGGATGGTCATACCGTCGTGTCCCGTGAGACGGGAACCATTCATCGTTATGGCTATGTCACTCATAATATGCGAAACATATTACGCTGCTGACATCTTGTTGTCAAGTCCCTGAAGGTACGAAATATGTACCTGCGTTTTATCACTCAACGAATAGCCGGGATGAGGCTCTTTTCGTTAAAGATTAGGCTATTTATATCTACCTCACCCCATTTGGATTTTTAATTAGGTATTTTAAGGTAACCCTATCCCCCTTTATCCCCCTTCCCCTTGATAAGGGGAAGGGGGAATGTCTGTATAAGAGAGGCTTTGCCTCTCTTGGACTCTCCTGCAAATAAGAAGGGGAGGATTTATTAGAAAGAGGGGGGCTTTGCCCCTCTTAGATTCCCCATGCACATGAGGAGAGAAGGTCGTTATAGAGGAGGCTTTGCCTCTCTTGGACTCTCCTGCAAACAAGCGGGGAGAATTATTAGAAAGAGGGGGATTTTGCCTCATCGGACTACCCCTGGTAAGGCTGTTTTTCCTCTTATTTAACTGAGGGCATCCAGTGCCTGTTTGAGCTTGATGTCCCCGGTGTAGAGTGCCTTGCCGACAATGGCTCCCTCGACACCGAGCTGTTTTAGCATCTTGAGGTGGAGCAGTGATGAGATGCCACCGGCAGCGATAACGGGGAACCTGGTGGCATTGACCAGCTCGGCAGCACCGCTGAAATTTGGCTCGGTGAGGGTGCCATCACGGACAATATCGGTGTAGATGAAACGTCTTACCCCGAGCCGGGACATGGACTCGGCGAATTCCACCGTTCCGAGGGTGGTATCTTGCAGCCAGCCGTGGGTGGAGACAAGCCCTTCCCTGGTATCAATACTGACGATTATAGATTGGTAGTACTTGCGGCAGGCATCTTCAACCAGCCTGGGGTCGTCAACGGCGGCTGTACCGAGGACAACACGCTCGACACCGGCTTTAAGCAGTTGCTCTATTGTTTCCAGCCGGCGGATGCCGCCACCCAGCTGGGTGGGTATCAGCACGGTATTGGCTATCTCGGTAATGAGCTCCAGGTTGCAGGGTTCGCCGCTGGCGGCGCCGTCAAGGTCAACGATATGGAGACGCGGTGCCCCCAGCGATTGCCACTCCAGGGATACCTCCAGCGGGTCTTCAGAGAACCTGGTTTCCTGGTTGTAATCGCCCTGATACAGGCGGACGCACCTGCCGTCTCTAATGTCTATCGCCGGGATTATTTCTATTGTCGTGTTACCTCACAGATTAATATTGGAGAACTTCCTCCAGGGCCGGGCGTTGAATGCCTTGTTGTCCTTATTCTTGTCTTCGAGAATATCCAGGGCTCTATTTATCATTTTTCTGGTGTCGCCGGGCATAATAATGTCGTCCACGTAGCCCCGTTCGGCGGCGACATAGGGATTTTCGTAGAGTTCGCTGAACTCCTGTATCCTTTTGGCACGCGTCTCTTCGGGGTTCTCCGATTCCCTTATCTCCCGGGCGAAGATGACGCTGGCGGCGGTATCGGCGCCGACGATGGTGACACGGGCGGTGGGCCAGGCAAAAACGAGGTCGGCACCAATAGCTTTATCAAGCATGCCGTAGTGGGCACCGGCGTAGGATTTCCGGACCATGATTGAGATGAGGGGTATGGTAGCATCGGCCCAGGCGAAGAGTAATTTGGCGCCGTGGCGCAGGATACCCTTCCAGTCCTGCTCAGAGCCAATCATATACCCCGGGCAATCTCCGAGGGTGACCATGGGGATGTTAAACAGGTCGCAGAACCTGATGAACCTGGCCCCTTTGTCAGCGGCATCAATGTTTATCACGCCGGCGGCATACATAGGCTGGTTGGCGAAGATTCCTGCCGGGCGGCCGTTAAAGCGGGCGAAGCCGGTTATTACACTGGGGGCGTAGAGTGCCTGCGATTCAAAGAAGAAGCCGTCATCGGCTATGGCAGCAATTACCTTCTTCATGTCATAGGGCTGAGTTGTCTGGTCAGGGATGATGGTATCCAGCTCCGGTGACGTCCTCTCAGGGTCATCATCGGTCTTGATGGTGGGCGGCTTCTCCCGGTTGTTTGTCGGAAGGAAGGACAGGAGTGTTTTGCATTTATCTATGGCGTCCCTGTTATCATCAGCGACAATATGCGTGCACCCCGACTTAACGGCATGGGCTTTATAGCCGGATAGCTCTTCAAGGCTGATTTTCTCTCCCAGCTGTGTTTCGACGAAGGCAGAACCGGCAATGCCCATAAAGCCGGTATCCTTGCACTGGATAAGGAAGTCCTGCATTACCGGGTGATAGGCCTGACCACCGAGGCAGGGGCCCATGAGCAGGGCTATCTGGGGGATGATACCTGAAGCCTGAATCTGCGACCTGAATGTCCAGCCGTAGGATTCCAGGGTGTCCATTCCTTCCTGGAGGCGGGCGCCACCGGAGTCGTTCATGCCGACAAAGGGCCACCCCTTTTCCTTGGCGAAGTCAAGGGCACGGGCTAGCTTCCGGCCGTGCTGTTCACCAAAGGTGCCGGCCATAGCCATGTAGTCCTCAGCCATAGCCACCACACGGCGACCATTCACCTTACCAAAGCCGGTGATAATACCATCGGCGGGTATCTCCCTCCTGTCCAGCCCGAAGGCGGTTGTCCTGTGCTTGACAAATAACCCTATCTCGGTGAAGGTGCCGGCGTCAAAGAGGTAGTCTATCCTTTCCCGCGCTGTCCACTGGCCACCCTTATGGCGCTTTTCAATAGCCTCGGCACCGCCCATATCCGTGATTTTCTTTCTCTTCTTCCTGTATTCCTCGATGAGTTCTTCCGTTGATGGCATGATAGATACCTTCCTCTGTATTGTGTACTTTACGGGAGAAGCCCCATATTTTGCTTGACTTCTAGAAGTGTTTCACGGGCAATAGCCTGGGCTCGCTGAGCGCCGTCAGCCAGAACATCGGTTACGTACCGGGGTTCAGCGGCGAATCTAGCCCGGCGCTCACGGACGGGTTGAAGCTCAGAGTTGATATGCTGGGCCAGTAGCTTCTTGCAGTCAACACAGCCAATCCTGGCGGAA
>Ga0315549_1002686_pt1 | contig 16608 bp, 15 predicted proteins | sample SalMarSW160200MG_FD_203101 | JGI IMG/M metagenome (GOLD analysis project Ga0315549, IMG submission 203101) | Salt marsh sediment microbial communities from the Plum Island Ecosystem LTER, Massachusetts, United States - Salt Marsh Sediment SW1601-200 ... | reverse complement strand
GTAAACAATGTGGTATTTGCCTGCGGCGCTATTATCGAGCCGGATGGTGAGATTAAAATCTATTACGGCGCGGCCGATACCTGCATCTGTGTGGCTACCGCGCAGTTCGAAGATATTCTTAAACGGAAACTTGAATGCTGAAAAGACACCCTGCCAATCCACTGCTTTCACCCAAAGACGTGACACCCTCACGGACAGGGTATGTGGTAAAAGGAGTATTTAATCCCGGTGCTGCACTCTTCAACGATACGATTATACTTCTTATGCGGGTGGCGGAAGGCTGTGTGCCCAAAGAGGGATATATATCCGTACCGTACTACAAATTCAAAGCGGGACAGGGGATTGCAGAAATACTCGAAAAACCGGAAAACGATCCGGATCTGCATTTAAAAGATACAAGGGGTGTGGTCTACAAATCAACAGACTACCTTTCCACTGTAAGCCACTTAAGACTTGCCGAGAGCAAGGATGGTATACGTTTTAGGGTGAGGAAAAAACCTTTTTTAGTTCCCTGTAATCCGAGCGAATGTTATGGAGTTGAAGATGCACGCGTAACAAGAATAGACGGCACGTATTACATTACCTACACCGCGGTTTCAGGCGACGGCTGGGCAACGGCTCTGGCTGCCACCGAGGATTTTAACACTATAAAAAGAAAAGGCATTATCTTCCCACCGCTGACTAAAAACGTCGTACTGTTTCCCGAAAAAATCAATAACAGATATTATGCCCTGGCAAGGCCGCATAACATGGGTTTCGGTAAACCCTCAATCTGGCTCAGCGAATCGCTTGATCTCCTGCACTGGGGTAATCACAAATGCCTGCTGCGTCCGCGGGATATAATCCTTGAAAAAGAAAAAATCGGTCCGGGACCACCGCCCATAAAAACAAAGCAGGGCTGGCTCGTCATCTATCACGCCAAGGGAAAGCACCAGGCATATTCTTTGTTTTTGGCACTGCTTGATTTAAAAGATCCAACACATATCCTGAAGAGAAGCAAAAGGCCCTTTCTTTTTCCCAAAATGCCGTACGAGAAAAAGGGATTTGTACCCAATGTTGTATTTTCAAACGGCCTTGTGTGTAAGCAAAACGGGAGTATTTTATTGTATTACGGCTGCTGTGATGAGAGTATCGCGCTTGCCGAGACAAATATAGCAGAATTGTTGAGCTTCTTACAAAAATAACATTTTTGCAAGAAGCTCCTTAAATGGAAATTGCTAACTTATTATGGTATAAAGAATAAGTATTTTACTAACTTAATATATTTTAAGTTTTGCAATTTCCTCTGTTATCATTTTTTAAAAATGAGGAGTAACCGATGAGAATATGCTTTGTTTCCACCTACCCTCCGATTGAATGCGGTATTGCCAGTTATACAAGTTATTTAAATCAGGTTCTGCACAAACTGCACAATGAAACCTTTATTGTAAGTCAGTATGGTGCACAAGGCGAGAATGTGTTTCCCGTCTATTGGCCCGAGAGTATTTCGCTGGCAAAACTCATTTTCAATATAGGCACCAGGCTCACCCCGGATCTTGTGCATATTCAGCATGAATTCGGACTCTTCGGTTCGCAAAGGGGTGTACAGGTGATTGAGTTGATATTGAGGTTTAAGCTCGCAAGTATACCTGTGGTTACCACACTGCACACAGTGTATGATGATTTCGACGAACAGGCTAAAACGGTCGTCAGGCTCATCATCTCCGAAAGCAGTGCTGTCATTGTTCATGAACAGTACCAGAAGCAGATTCTGCTGGATTTCTTCGGCCCCCAATGGCGCAATAAAATACACGTCATCCCTCATGGTGTCCGGGAAATGGAAAAAATCCCGGATGCAAAAAAAAAGCTTAATCTGGAAAATAAAAAGGTCATTCTCTTGTGCGGCTATTTCAGGCCCACCAAAGGCTTTCATAGAATTATCAAGATATTCCCCAGTATTGTGAAAAAGGAGCCGAACGCCGTTTTGTTAATCGCGGGTAAATTAAGGGGATTAGAGTTTCTCGACTATCAAAATAAATTCTTTGAATCAATAAACAAATCACCTGTTCTGGATAATATTGTAGTCTTAAGGGGTCAGTTTCCCCAAAAGACTTTTGATACCATACTCTGCTCAAGCGATGTAGTGGTCTTCCCCTATGAGCGCAGCGGTCAGAGCGGTATTCTGGCTCACTGTTATGCTTTCCATAAACCCTTTGTGGCTTCCAATATCCTGGCCTTAACGGAATCCATTAAGAGGAGTACAGGCGGTTTGGTAGCCGGCACAGACAAAGATTTTGCAAGGAAAATTTTAAAAATCTTAAAAGATCGGGAACTGTATTCCACATTACAAGAGAACAGCAAAAAGTATGTAAAACAAAAAGTAAACTGGACAAATACAGCTAAAAAACACATAGAAATATATCATTCGGTAGTCAAAGTACCGTACGGAAAAGCCAAGTATGTATATATAGATTGAGTATACTATGGGCAAACTGCTTAATAAATTAAGAGATGAAAAATTGACGAACACCCTCATATTGAGCGAAGATTCGGAACGCGAAAAGGTCTTAGATGTGGATTACGCACACATAAAATTTAAAGGCCAGAGTGATCTCTATATTACAAAATACGGCCTACCTTTCATTGAAAATTTAAAACCTGAGAATTTCATTTTGGATAAAGTATGGTTTGATAATAATTCCGTAAGATTATCGGGAACAAGCTGTACCTATAAGGTAAAAACAAAATGCATAACCGATAAAAGTCTGGATATTGTAATCAAATATAACAGAATGGGACAGGATATCCCCGGCGCTGAGCAGGTTGACTATTTAGGTACGGCGGAGTTTAACAGTCCGTTCGAAGAGTTTTCCTTAGTAATGGAGTTACGAAACACTAAATACGAATCTAAAGGAAGAATAATAACACAAAAACCCCTTGCCATATATGTTCCTCAAGAACGGCTTGAATTATGGCAGGTGGGCAGAAGAAAATACAAAATGCAGTCTAAAATAAAAAAGCATAATGAAATCATATTGGATATGTTCAGACCCTATATTGTAATCTACGAATGGATCAAGGGAATAGATGCTGCACAAGCATACGCACAGCACATGCTTTCTCAAAAGCAAATGGAGCTGCTTACAATAGATGCCGAGCGAGCGATGAGAAAAAAAGGTTTTATTGTACGAGACAGGAAACCTCATCATATTATAATACGCCCCCAAAAAGACGGAAACACGTTAAAGGATCAAAAAGGGAATATACTTTACGCCATGGTGGATTACGAATTACTCGAACGAACGCCTGAGCGGGATAAGGTTGTTAAAAAAGCAAAGCGGATAAATTATTTGAGGCGTCAAAAAAATAGATTTGACGCACGATCAGAAAATAACATTCCTCCCCATTTGAAGCACGTTAATATATTCGGAGTTGATTATATTTATGGCCGCTGTGAGAGCACTAATGGTGCTTTATGGGTTGTGGGGAAAGATCCCTATCTATTTGATTATTTTTTACCTGAGCGCTGGGAAAAGACTCCAAGAACAAAATTATCCGTTAATCATGAAATTTATCATACGGTCACAAAAGACAATATAAATCTTGTATGGAAGGTCTCTAAAGTCGGTTATACACCCGAAATTGATCCTTTTAAAAAGGATGAAAGGACTATTATAACCTATGGTTATAATAGTCCTTTTGAAGAGATCAGTATTGCCATATATTTAAGCAGACATGGTATAAGAACAATTTTCCCAAGGGCGATTTATATGACTGGAACGAAAACTGATATCGCTCCTACCTTTTTTGATAACACCAGGTATAAAACCCACAGAAATCTTCTCACACCACAAGGGAATCCTCTGCTGCAAAACGATAAAAGTTATTTGCTTATTTGGGGATACTGGAACGGTCCCGATGAAAAACTGGCGGTTTTAGACGGAGACTATTATAAAGGTATAAATGCATTGGATGCTTATAGAAAACGAAGGATATCTTTGGCTGAATATATCACATTAATCAAAACTAAAAAGGAAAGACTCGTAAAAGTAGATGTGGAAGATCTGAATTTAGGCGGCAGGCATTTACTTTTATCTCTTAACAGCAAAGGGTGCCTGGTGTTAGATAAAAACGGGCTGCCTGATATAAGAATTTGTAACTTTGAATTTTTAAAAATGAAAAAACCGCTAACGGCGAACAAGGATTACTAAAAGCTATATTTTTTTGAAATAGTGAAAATTACCTAATTGTGATATAATTATATATTGTAATAAACAATTTTTTAAAAAAAAAGAGGCTCAATGTACTACATTAAAAAACCCATAATCATTTTTATTATTTTTTTTACCCTCTCTATCACGGCTGGCTCTATTAACTTGAGCGCACAGACTACCACACCGGCCTTTTTATCCGAGCAGCCGCCGCAGATTATAACTGATGAGTATATCGCATCTCATTTCTACGACCGTCCTCTCGAAGTTGAGTTCGACCCCTTTAAGTACGGTCTTAACGGCAGGAAGTTGTATGTAAGCGCCTTGAAAGGCCGCGACAGTAATCCAGGTACTGAAGCAGCCCCGTTTTTTACCATCTAGAAAGCTGTGGACATCTCCGCCCCGAGTGACATTATTTATGTGATGAAGGGTACATACTACAGCAATGAATATGCTAATGTGGCTTGTTTTATGAATAAGCACGGTACCCCCCAGCACTGGATTATGCTAAAGAACTATCCCGGTCATAATCCGCTTATTATCTATAAAGGATGGGACGCCATCTCCGTTCAAGGCTCAAGCTATATTATTGTGTCGGGTTTGATTATCAGGGGACAAGCCGATAAAATTAGCTATGATTATGCATATGAAAACAGAAAAAGTAATTCTAATCCTAAAATCATGGGTAGTGGAATAGCGGTTTCATATGTGTGGAATGATTTTTCAAAAACATCACATCATATTATAGTGGCAAATAATATTGTTTATAACTGCCCCGGTCATGGTATCTATTCGATCAGAGCCGATTATATCTTTTATCTTAACAACATCACCTGTTATAACGCCAAGTGGGCGCCTTTTGGTCCTAGTGGTATTTCCATGTATCAAAACCAGGCTGTAGATGATTCTATGGAAATAAAAACCGTAATTTCAGGCAATGTCTCCTATGGCAATGAGAACAGAATCCCTTTTGTCCATGCCGGTGCAATTACCGACGGCAATGGCATCATTGTCGATGACTTAAAACATACTCAAAGCTGGGAAGAATTTACATCACCCGATCCCTATATTGGGAAAACCTTAGTGGAAAACAATGTCTGCTTTTATAACGGCGGACGCGGAATCCATGTTTACGAGAGCGAGTTTGTTACAATACTCAACAATACCTGTTATCATAATTCGCTCACCAGTGAAATCAAAGGGGGCGAGCTTAATTTAGAAAATTCCGGCTCCTTGGTTATTCAGACCAATATTGCCGTATCCTCCAACAAAGGAGGAGATAAAGCCCTGCTGATTTCCGGCTGTAAAAATGTTGAGTTTTCAGATAATTTGTTTAACGGGCGCGTGGATTCTCCAGGTCCCGGCAAAAAAGCGCTTACTAATAAGGATCCTCAGTTTATTAACAACTCAACCGATCCGGTACAGGCCGACTTCCGTTTGCAAAAGCAGTCCCCCGGCCGTGTACTATTGTGCTTCCGGAACACAAATAGATCTCGACAGTAAAACACGACCCAAAGGATCGGCTTATGATCTGGGGGCGTATGAGTACAGTCCTTGAAATTTTTTGGGATTTGGGCGGTGCGAGGATCGAACTCACGACCTTCTGGGTGTAAACCAGACGCTCTCCCAGCTGAGCTAACCGCCCGTACCAGGTGAAACTACATAAAAACTTTAGATTTGTCAAGGTGTATTTTTTATCCGTGTTTATCCGTGAGCCCATACAGATCTTCAGGTTTCTATCAGTGCAAAAATATATTTTCTTGTATTTGGATCAAAATCATTTATAATTAATGTTGATTGTGTTGCCGAACCCGCAACACTTTTATTGTAAGAATTTAAGAAATGAAAAAATTTGAACGCAAGCTTGAACAAATCTACCGACTTGAGCATCTTCTGCTTGCGCACCCCAAAGGCCTGAAACAAGCCGAGATTGCCCGCCGCCTTGCCGTGCACCGTTCCACCGTGAGCCGCTACCTGACCGACGTTACGGGTATTCTTCCTGTATTCGAGGAAGACGGCATGGTGATGATAAACCGCGACTGTTACCTGAACAACGTCAAACTTACAGTACACGAGATCATGGTCCTGCACCTGGCGGCGCGCCTGTTTGACTGCCGTACGGACAAGAACAACCCGCACGCCTGCTCGGCCATTCGTAAACTGGGGAACTGCCTGCGTCCGTATTCGCAGAGAATGAGCGATTTTCTCCTGGCCACCGCGTCTTCCATGGAAAACCGCGCTTCATACATAGACAAAAACTTCATTAACGTGTTTGAAAAAATTACCCGGGCATGGTCAGACGGCGTCTGGCTGCGGGTACGTTATTTCTCCCATAAAACCGGCGAGGTTCATAAGTATGACTTTGCCCCCTGGTTCGTACAGCCCTACGCGGCGGGCCGGACAATTTACGCCGTAGGATTCTGCCGTGAGAAAAACCACAGGATCACCCTGAAGGTTGAGCGCATCCGGGAGGCGGTCCTGCTTGAGGAGAAGTACGAAATCCCGGAATCATTCGATTCTAATGAACTTTTTCAGGATGCCTGGGGTATCTGGTATTCGGACGGTGAGCCTGTTGAAGTGGCGCTTGAGTTTTCTCCCCAGGTGGCGGAAAGAGTAGCCGAAACCGTCTGGCACCAGAGCCAAAGCCTGGAGAAGCGGGCAGACGGCGGTCTCCTGTGGCAGGCCCGTATTGCCGAACCGCTGGAGCTTTACCCCTGGATTCGAGGCTGGGGAAGCGATGTAAGCATAATAAAGCCCGAAGAACTGCGGCAGAAGCACATAGCAGATTTAAAAACCGCGCTGGAAAATTATAAAAAAAAGTAAAAGCAAAAACGCCGTTTCGGGCGTATTGATTATTGGAGGGAGAGCTGGGGGAAAAGGGAAGAAATAGAAAAATGGAATTTATAGCACACAGACGAGAAAAGGATAATAAAAACCAGTCTGTAACTGAACATTTATATGGTGTGGCTAAATGGGCAGCTCAATTTATGCAGAAAATTGGATTATCTGAAATTGGTGAACTTATTGGCTTGCTTCATGATTTAGGAAAATATTCTCAGATATTTCAAAATTACATAAAATCTGCAACTAATTTAATAAATCAAGATGAAGATGATTATATCAATGTAGAAAATAATAAAGGGAAAATTGATCATTCATCAGCAGGAGCACAATATATATGGAATAAATTAGAGAATATAACTATAGAATATAAGATGCTTGCAGAGATAGTATCCTTGTGTATCGCTTCTCATCATTCAGGATTAATTGATTGTATTAGTCCTGATGGCTCTGATATTTTCACAAGAAGAATGAAAAAAAGTAGTGATCTGACACATTTCCTTGAAGTGAAAAGTGTAGTTGAAACTGCTGTAATTAATAGAGTAAATAAAATAATTGCTAATGCGTATTTAAAAGAATCAGTGATGGAAATCATTGAAAAAATAAAGAAAAGTGTGTATCACAAAAAACAGCTTTTTCATTTTTATGTTGGATTACTAAGTAGATTTATATACAGTTGCCTTATCGATGCAGACCGGATAGATACCGCCGATTTTGAAAACCCTATGAATAAATCTTTTAGAAATTACGGCCAGTATGTATCATGGGAATATCTTATTGAAAAACTTGATAAAAAACTACAGACGTTTCAATTAGATACTCCCGTAAATAAAATACGCTCTGATGTTTCTTTGCAATGTTTAGATAAATCGAGAGTTAAGAAAGGAATATATACATTAACTGTTCCTACTGGGGGCGGGAAAACTCTATCCAGTCTGCGTTTTGCCTTAAACCATGCAAAAATACATAAACTTGACCGTATATTTTACATAATCCCATATACTTCGATTATTGATCAGAACGCTGATGAAGTGCGAAATATCTTTGAGGAGAATGAAGTAGATGATTCAATTGTGTTAGAGTGTCACTCAAATATTATATTTGAAAATAAAAAAACTCAATGGCGAGAGAAACTTCTAACTGAAAACTGGGATTCGCCAATTGTTTTTACTACGAGTGTTCAATTTTTGGAATGTATTTTTGGATCAGGAACCAGAAATGCGAGGCGAATGCATCAGATAGCTAATTCAATGATTATATTTGATGAGATACAAACACTGCCGATAAGGACAGTTCATTTGTTCAATAATGCAATTAATTTTTTAGTAGATTTTTGTGGCTCAAGTGTCGTTTTATGTACTGCAACGCAACCCTTATTAGGAGAAGTTGATGCGACCAAAGGATCTCTAAAAATCGACAGTTCAAGTGAAATTATCAAGGATATAAAGAAATTATTTTCTGATCTAAAGCGTGTGGAAATTATAAATAAGAGAAAAGAAAACGGTGAATGGTCTGATGTTGAAATTGCCCAATTCGTTAAAAAAATCCTAAAAAAATCAAAAAATTGTTTGATTATAGTTAATACAAAATCCAAAGCAAAGTCTGTTTATAAGCAATGTGAACGATCATCATATATAGATGAAGATAATATTTTTCATTTAAGTACAAATATGTGCGCTGCACATAGACTAGATGTATTGGCAGAAATACATAAAAAATTAGATAAAATCCCTCTTGTTTGTATAAGCACACAGCTAATTGAAGCGGGGATTGATATAGATTTTAATTGTGTCATTCGTTCTATAGCTGGTATGGATTCAATTGCCCAGGCTGCTGGTCGATGTAACCGGCATGGCACAAGAGAAAAAGGATTTGTATATGTGATTAATCCTGAATCTGAGAATATCAGTATGCTACCTGACATTTTTGAGGGTAGAAAACAGACTGAAAGAATATTTAGAGAATTTAGAAAAGATTTGGAAACTACTAAAGATAACTGGCTTAATCCTGATATAATGGAACGTTATTTTCAATATTATTTCTTTAACCGAAAAGATGAGATGGCCTATTCTGTTGGAAAAGAGTATGGATTTGATGACACTTTGTTGAATATGCTTTCAACTAATAATAATGCAGTGAGCGAATATAAAAGAAAAAACCGTGATAATTATCCGGATATAATTCTTAGACAATCGTTTATGACGGCAAATAAAATATTTAGAGTTATAGGAGCAGGTACTCAAGGTATCATAGTCCCTTACGGAAAAACTGGTGAAGATATTATTGGGGACTTATGTGCTTCATTTGAATTAGAAAAAGATTATAACCTTTTAAAAAGGGCCCAACGTTTTACCGTTAACGTGTATCCTTATATGATTCAGAAACTTGTTGAAGCAGATGCAATATTTGAAACACAGGAAAATAGCGGGATTTACTGTTTAAAAAGCGAGTATTATAGCAATAAATACGGTTTATCTGATGAAATTGTTAATGATATGAATCTTTATATTATCTGAGGTATTATATGAATTATTCAAATCCGAAAAATTGTATTGAGTTTAAAGTATGGGGGCGCTATGCACTTTTTACCGACCCGATTACAAAGCTTGGTGGTGAAAAATTTTCTTATCATTTGCCTACATATGAAGCATTAAAAGGAATCTGTAAATCCATCTACTGGAAACCTACATTTATCTGGATAATAGATAAAGTGAGAATTATAAATCCTATTCAAACACAAACCAAAGGAGTAAAGCCAATAAAACTCGGTGGTGGTAATGATCTTTCTATCTATACATATTTATTTGATGTGGAATATCAGGTGCAAGCCCATTTTGAATGGAATATTTACCGTCCAGAGTTGGCCAAAGATCGAATAGATGGAAAACATTTCGACATAGCAAAACGGTCTTTGGAGCGCGGAGGGCGACAGGATATATTTCTTGGGACGCGTGAATGTCAAGGCTATGTAGAACCATGTGAATTCGGAAACGGGGATAGTGAGTTTGATAATAATCTAGAATTAAGCTTTGACCTCATGTTTCATAGCTTTGGATATCCGGATGAAATAGGTGAAAATAAGTTTTATTCATACCATTGGAGACCGGTTATGAAAAAGGGGATTATTGAATTTATTTCACAAGAACAATGCTCTGTGAAAAAATATATCAGAGAGATGTCTCCGAAAGAATTTGATCAAAATCATGGTCTTAAAAATGTGAGTGACGAATACAGGGAGGTAATTATATGAGTTGGTTGCAACAGCTTTTTGATACCTATGAAAACTGTGAAAAAAATCCTGATTTTCGAACAGGAGATAATATTTTACTCCCTATTTACCATTCATTTCAGCAAGCTCATATTGAAGTTGTGCTTAATGAGAAGGCTAATTTTGTTGATGCCAGAATTGTTGAAAAGGAAGAAACCTTGATACCAGTTACAGAATCTTCTGCAGGCCGTGCAGGTGCAAAAGATGCTCCCCACCCCCTTGCTGATAAAATACAGTATTGTGCGGGTGATTATAAGGAATATGGGGGTAACAAAAAACCCTTTTTTGAATCATATCAGACACAATTATCACAATGGTGTGAATCAAAATATTGTCATCCAAAAGTCAAGATAATTTTAAACTACATAAACAAAAAAAAATTGATTTATGATCTTACAGCTAAAGGTATATTATTAATTGACAAAAATAAAAAATTACTTACTGAATGGGATGAAGCAAAAAATGGTTCAGATACTCCTATAATTTTTAAAATATTACCAAAGGATCCAGAAACAAAGAAAACTGATCAGGGGAATGCTTTTATTCGGTGGATTGTAGAAATTCAGGGAGATATCAAAAATCCTAGTGAGACCTGGAAAGATAAATCAATTTATAAATCCTGGAATAATTATTATATTACTATAGGATCTGATAAAAATATTTGTCATGTTACCGGTAAAAGCATTCAGGTTTCAAGTAACCATCCGAGAAGAATCAGACACAGCGGAGACGGCGCTAAACTAATATCAACACCTACGGACGAATCATTTTACACTTATAAAGGTATGTTTTATAAACCAAGCGAGTCTTGTACTATTGGAGAGGAAACTACTCAGAAAGCTCATAATGCATTACGTTGGTTAATAGGTAGGAAGCAGGGTTATAAAAGCAATGATAAAAAACAAGTAATAGTAAGCTGGGCGGTTACAGGAAAACAAATACCGAAAATAACAGACAGTTCTTTCGATCTTCTAAGCGACCTTGAAGACGATTCTGATAATCAAGATACTGGTGATATTGGACAGAGATTTGCAAGACGGTTGAATAAAAAAATAGCCGGTTATAAACAGAAATTAGGACCAGTTGAAAGAATTGTTGTGATGGGGTTAGATTCGGCATCTACCGGCAGGATTTCCGTCACATTTTATAGAAAGCTTTCAGGTTCAGATTTTTTGCAAAGAATTGAAGACTGGCATAAAGATTTCTGCTGGTTATTAGTTAATGAAAACCTAATAGTAGATCAAAATTTAAAAAGAAATATTTGGATGTCAGCAGCTCCCTCTCCGGTCAGTATTGCGTTATCCGCTTACGGAGAAAGAATTGATGAAAAACTAAAAAAATCAACGATTGAAAGAATACTACCCTGTATTACTGACGGAAGAAATATTCCGAGAGATTTGGTCGAGTCATGCATAAGACACGTGAGTAATAAACACTTAAGCAAAAGTCAAGGTGAAGAGTATTGGAAATGGCAGAAATATCTGGGAATTGCTTGTGCATTATATAAAGGGTTTTATAAAAGACATATACAAAAAGAACAAAGGAGGGATTATGCAATGAGTTTAGAACAAGAAAGAAAAAGCAGAGATTATCTTTATGGAAGGCTGCTTGCGCTTGCAGAAAAGATAGAACGAAAGGCGCTGAACAATGCCAACGAGAAAAGAATTACGAACGCTGAAAGATTTATGTTGAGGTTTTCATCAAGGCCTTTTTCAACATGGAAAATAATTGAAGAATCTTTAAGGCCGTATAAAAATAGGTTGCGAGCGAGTCAGGATGCGGGACTTCTGGGATACTTTGAAAATGAAATAAATCAGATTTGCGGATTATTTAAACCGGAAGATTTCATTGATGACAAACCTTTATCAGGAGAATATTTATTGGGTTATCACTGTCAGATGCAATTTAGAAAGGCTGCAAATGATGATAACAAAAATATAAATGATGAAAACAAATCGGAAGGAGAATAAAATGGGAACTTTAGACAAGAAAATTGATTTTTCTGTCATTTTTACAGTAAGAAATGCAAATCCGAATGGTGATCCATTAAACGGTAACAGGCCAAGAACTGATTACAATAATATCGGGGAAGTATCGGATGTTTGCTTAAAAAGAAAAATTCGAGACAGACTCCAGGAAATGGGAGAGATGATCTTTGTACAATCAGATGAAAAAAAAGAAGACGGATTACCCAGTTTAAGAGCAAGGGCAGAAGATGAAAAATACGGGTTGGGTAAAAATATTTTTAATGTTAAATCTGGAGATTATAATGCACATGAGAATATAAAGCAAAAGGCGTGTGAAAAATGGTTTGATGTAAGGGCATTCGGCCAGATATTTGCATATAGCGGTGCAAAAAAAGGGGAAGGAGTCTCAATACCAATACGTGGTCCGGTTTCTATTCAATCTGCTTTTAGTATTGAACCTGTTAGTATTACAAGTAATCAAATAACTAAAAGTGTCAGCGGTGAAGGTACTGGTGAAAAAAAGGCTTCTGATACAATGGGTATGAAGCATCGAGTTGATGAAGCTGTATATGCTTTTTACGGTAGCATGAATCCACAATTAGCAGAGAGGACTGGTTTTAAATATGATGACGCCCTGAAAATAAAAAAATTACTTCCTAAAATGTTTGAAAACGATGCTTCTTCAGCTCGGCCTGAGGGTAGTATGCGAATTAAATATGTTTTTTGGTGGGAGCATAATAGTAAGTCCGGGCAGTATTCTTCGGCAAAAGTTCATGCCTCATTAACTGTCTTGTCTGACGGTGAATATGAATTGGAAAAACTGGAAAATCTAAAACCTGAAATTATCACAGGATTTTAGTAATAGCTAAATGTGCACTGAATCTGAGTTTCTACCTTTTTCGGCGCTTCAACACATAGTCTTCTTTACACGGCAATGTGCGCTTATTCATGGAGAATATGTATATCTGGTTATTATTAATTACAGTCTTTAAAATGGGGACTCGTAAAAAAAGCAAAAACAGGGTATACTTAAGAAAGGAGGATTATTATGAAACACACGATTCTACTTGAGGGAGAAGTGATAGATGAACATACAATTCACATTGAAAAAGGTTTGACAGGGGTTTCAGGAAAATTAAAGCTTTTAGTTGAACTTCCCGGCAAGCCCGCTCGCAGTGCGGATAATGATAGCTTCGAACAGCATTTTAAGGATATTCAAGTTGATTTAACAGGTTTTAAATTTAACAGGGAAGAAGCAAATGAGCGATAAGGCATCGATGTTCATTGATACAAATGTACTTATCTATTTAATTGGTAATGATCAGAGAAAGAAAGAAATAGCTGTAAGACTTTGCATTGAAAACGCGATTATTTCATTCAATGTGCTCAATGAGTATGTAAATGTTTGCAGAAAAAAATTCAAACGGCCTATTGATTCAATCAATATAGATATAGATCAACTCCTCAGAGTGCTTACACTTGTTTTCCCTGGTTTTGAAACTTTTGAGCATGCGCTTGAAATCGGAAAAAGCATTGGCTACTCACACTTTGATAGTCTAATTCTTGCCACGGCATTAGAAACCGGCTGTACGGTTTTTTATTCGGAAGATTTGGGAAACGGTCAAATTATTGAGAATAAGCTGAAGATAATTAATCCTTTTCTGGAATAGTCATGTACACCGAGTCCGAGCTTCTTCCTATTTCCGCGCTTCAACACATTGTCTTCTGTGAGAGGCAATGTGCGCTTATTCATCTGGAACAAGCCTGGGTTGAAAACCAATTTACGGCCGAGGGACGAGCACTTCATGAACGGACGCATTCACAAGAGAGCGAAAACAGGCATGAGAAACATACCGAACGCGGGATGCCTATAAGGTCTTTGGAACTCGGTATTGCGGGTATGGCGGATGTTGTTGAATTTTCAGGAAACAATGTTCCGTACCCCATTGAATATAAACGCGGACGGCCCAAGGCAAAGAACATGGATGAAATCCAGCTTTGCGCGGAAGCCATTTGTATAGAGGAAATGCTTAATGTTCATCTGCAAGAAGGCGCCTTATTTTACGGTAAAACCAGGCGCAGAAAAACGGTTATCTTTAATGATGATTTACGAGCACAAACAAAGAACGCAGCCAAACGTCTGCACGAGCTTGTTAACGCAGGAATAACACCGGCCCCAATCTATACGGAAAAGTGTAAGAGATGCTCATTTTTTGATTTATGTAAACCAAAAATTTTTTCAAAAAAACACAATGTTGAATTATATATAAAGCGTATGCTGGAAAAATCCCTTAAGGATGATGACGAAGACTGATGAAAAGGTTCCTTAATACGTTATTTGTCATGACGCAAAAGTCTTATTTAAGAAAAGAAGGCGATACGCTTATAGTAAAAGCCGGAGGTGAAATTAAACTCCGCATCCCCCTGCTTACGCTTCAGGGAATTGTTTGCTTCGGAAACGTAACGATAAGTCCTTACCTGCTCGGAAGAGCGGCCGAGTTTGGTATCAGCATTTCTTTTTTATCAAATTACGGGAGATTTCTTGCCAGGGCGCAGGGGCCGATTGCGGGTAATGTACTTTTACGCCGGGCGCAATACAGGCTTTCCGACGATTATAAGAAAACCGCGTTAATTATACGCCGTTTACTCACCGGAAAATTTTCAAATTCAAGAACCGTACTTCAGAGGGCTTTGCGTGATCATGCGGATAAAATCAACAAGAACGCTATTGAAAATGCGGTTTTAAACCTCGAAGAAGGCATTAATCGTATTCAGGGGGAAAATGACAGTGATGTACTTCGCGGTATCGAGGGGGAACTTGCGCGTGTGTACTTCGGTGTATTTAATGAACTCATAACCACACAAAAAGCCGATTTTAATTTCAGCGAGCGAAATCGTAGACCCCCTCTTGACAGGATAAATGCGCTGCTCTCATTTGCTTATACCATGCTTTACCATGATATGCGCTCAGCACTTGAAACAACGGGTCTTGACCCGGCAGTGGGATTTTTGCACTGCGACCGTCCGGGAAGATTATCGCTTGCTCTTGATCTAATGGAAGAAATGAGACCATTTTTTGCGGATCGCCTTGTACTTTCATTGGTTAATTTAAAAAAGGTTGACGCAAAGCAATTCACTGTAGCAAATACCGGTGCCGTATTAATGAATGAATCATCAAAGAAGATATTTCTTGAAGCATATCAAAAAAGAAAGCAGAACGTAATTACTCATCCCTTTTTACAGGAATCCATGCATATAGGTATACTTTTCCACACGCAAGCCATTCTCATGGCACGGTTTATCCGCGGCGATATTGATGATTATCCGCCTTTTTTATGGAGGTAATTCTATGATGGTTCTTGTCAGTTATGATGTTTCTGAAAACAAAGACGGTAAAAAAAGATTACGTCATATTGCTAAAATATGCGAAAACTTCGGACAACGTGTGCAATATTCCGTATTCGAATGTCTGGTTGATCCGCAGCAATGGGTCATTTTAAAAAACAAGCTGATGCAAAAAATAAATCCTAATTATGATAGTTTACGTTTTTATTTTTTGGGCGCAAACTGGAAACGGCGTGTTGAACATATAGGATCAAAAAAAGGTTATGATCCGGAAGGATCAATAATAATTTGACAAGGCGAACATCAAGTTACCATAGAAATACCAGCAGGTTCGCAAAAATATAATTCTTTTTATTGTAAATAAATATAAGGATGCATTAGTATTATAATCAAAAATAAAACAAAATATAATATACTTCGCAAAACCCCTTGTTTATTTCCTTTTAATGCTTACAATTAAATAAAGTACAGTCGCGCCCCGCGTGGGCGCGTGGATTGAAACGGATCGTCTGTTGTTATGGCTCCGGTGCTGTGGATGTCGCGCCCCGCGTGGGCGCGTGGATTGAAACTGCGGAAAGCAGATTCAATTAGGGGACGCAATAAAGTCGCGCCCCGCGTGGGCGCGTGGATTGAAACTTGGTGTTTCTGCTGCTGTTGTTGGCTTTGGAACGTCGCGCCCCGCGTGGGCGCGTGGATTGAAACTATGACTTCGGGTATTTCGGCCTCAATTTCCGGGTGTCGCGCCCCGCGTGGGCGCGTGGATTGAAACAACAGGATAGGTGAAGCGGTTGCGGATGCATGGCTTGTCGCGCCCCGCGTGGGCGCGTGGATTGAAACAATAAATTTGGCAAACAAAATGCTGCTACTGCAAGTCGCGCCCCGCGTGGGCGCGTGGATTGAAACAGCCGCACCGGATCCAAGAATATTATGAGATGCAGAGTCGCGCCCCGCGTGGGCGCGTGGATTGAAACATGCATTGCTTCAGAATCTCTTCCCG
>Ga0315549_1002685_pt1 | contig 16609 bp, 22 predicted proteins | sample SalMarSW160200MG_FD_203101 | JGI IMG/M metagenome (GOLD analysis project Ga0315549, IMG submission 203101) | Salt marsh sediment microbial communities from the Plum Island Ecosystem LTER, Massachusetts, United States - Salt Marsh Sediment SW1601-200 ... | reverse complement strand
CAAGAAACCAGTCCAGAACTCTGTATCACAGACAGAAATAGCGCATCAAACAGAAGAAAAACAACAGAGAAACTCGAAAAAACACAGCAACCCAAAGTCAACCATAATTTCTAAACAGCCTAGCGCGAACAAATTTGTATTTGCGAGCTTTCGAATCAAATGCGGGTGCACTAAAGCTTCTTGACTAGCAAGTGATTCTTATTCTTTGTCATCCAATTAAACGGGACATATGTTCGGCTTCACTAACCTCTGTCAAAATCTGACGGAAAAAACTTTTGAAAAAATTCTTATTTTATTTTTTGATATAAGAAAAAAGAGAAAGAAATGGTACTTGCTTCAATAAGTGAATGGGTATTGAGTAAAATAATTCAAGATTCTTAAAAATATACCTTTTTAGGAGACTTTTGGAAGAACAGGTAGTTTTAAATCTAAGATTCTTGCTGTTTCGTTGACCAACCATTTATGCCTTCTTTTAACGTGATTAATAGTCCATTTTCTCTTTCTTAGTATCTCTCTTGAGATCATGAATGCAGTGGTACCGTCGTCTTTCCCTCTGTAAATTTTTTTCTTTTTTTCAAAATCGAAGTTACTAGCTTTTCTGTTCTTGATCCCAGAAAGTAATGTTAGATTTCCTATTGAATCTATCCAAAAGTCTGCATCTTCCTTATTCCAATTTTTTTTCCAATATTTGTTCTTATCCCATTTTTCGGGAAGGATGTGATCAACATGTAAATCCTTTCCATATTCTATGAAAACTGATTCATCTGTTTGACCCCTCTCGATTAAGACTAAGAGTGGTTTTAACCATGAAAGATGATAAGCATCAGATTCCAACCCCTCTCTAACCCAGTCAAGAACGCGATCCGCTTTCATTTTATCATCGATTAAATCTCTCAGATCACGAATTGAAATCTTATTTTTAATAAGGGGAATGAGTTTGAAAGAAAAATCTCGTGTTTTAGCAGTTGTATAATTTGATATCCAGTATGAATAGTAGAGCCTTCTCAATTCTTTGCAAAGTGAGAGAAAACTCGAGTATCCTTCCATTTTTGCAGTAGTCAACAATGTCTTCCAAAAGACTCTATCACGTAAATATCTCAGGGCTCCTATTGATTTTGATTGGGTGTTTAAAATTGTGTTATAATATTCAGCAAACTTCTTGATTTCATAAACAATTTTGTTAGAATCTTTCCCTTTGAAATATTTCTCTAATTCTTCATTCAATGCTCTTTTAGGTCTACTCTCCAAAACGTAGTATCCATAATACGTTAGCATATCAGAAACGCTTTCCTCATTATCTTCTGCAATTTTTTCGATATCTCGCCAAGACATTAAAAACTGTTTACACTTTCTCTTCTCTTGGATTTGACTAAATAAGTAGCTTTTAGTGAGGTCGGCAAGACCCAGTTCTAAACCACGAGTATTAAGAGTTTGAAAAAGTCTTATTGCACTAACTCTGCTGGAACAAGTTATTGTAATAATAACGATGTTTTCAAAAATGTACTGAATAAAACTCTCTAATTTTTCCAAATCAGATGTTTTTTTCAGTTCTTCCAAACGATCTTTGAGTATTAATGCAGCATTCTTGAATTTGTATTTGAGTTTTTCTTTTTCTTTCTTAGTGAGGTTTTTCTCTGGGAGGATTACATTTTCTAAGATTTCTTGTTCGAATTGGTTCTGATAATGAGCTTGAGTTATTAAAATCAACCTATATTTATCATCAACCAGACTTTTGACTGCATTAACAATCCTATTTGTTAAAACCGAATCTCTTTTTCTCAATTCTTCGAGGTAGAAATCTCTCAGTACACAAAATAATATTGTTAACGTAGTCAATCTCTGTTGGCCGTCTACAACCTCAAGAAACCCACTTTCCGTCTGAGCAAGTATTACAGGTCCAAGAAAATAATATCTGTCCTTTGAATCAAAAGCTAGACTAATATCTTCCCACAATTGCTCAATTTCTTCATCCCCCCAAGAGTAAGGTCTTTGGTAATCGGGTATTTGAAAATAGTTAGAACCGTCAAAAACTTTTCTTATTGTCAGGGAATCAGTTTTAAAATCAGAAATAATATCACTCATTTTTGATGCCTTGTAGCAATTATTAAACAGGATATATTTAAGATGAAGCAATTCACTTTCATTATCACTCGAAAAGCACAGCAAAATCAACGTTAATTACATTATTAATATAATTATAATAATTCTCACAATTTTCATCTCGTCGGAGATCGGAAGACCTGAAGGTATATGATATAACACTCGTAATTGATATGAACACTGCAACCGGCAATATTAAAATAGGAGCAAAAAGATCTTATTTTCATAATCGGACGGGTTCAAACATAGAGGGGAATTGTTTGAGGGCAGTAAGAGCACCAAAAATCGAAATAGCTGCAATTTACAACTATTTTAACAAAATAAAGCTTTTTTGCAACTTTCATACTCGTGGGATAATGGCGCGGGGTGCGGGATTTTAGCTTAAATTTACCAGTAAATTCTGGTAAGATTAATCTATGGTGTAACTATATTTGACAATGTGTGTTTTGGTGATAACTTCAGTTAGGGAATCCAACGAGAAGAAGTAGATATTTTAATTTTGGCAAAGGTTAAGTTGATAAGTTGGTACCCGGGTGGTTGATTTTTTAATGCCTGGAGCATGTACGATTTCGTCAAGAAAACTTGATAACTTGTTAAGGGGAGCAGAAGTTTTTACGACAACGTCATAATCTCCTAATAGTGTATTTACTTCAATAATATTTTCAACTTTAAAGAGATAGTCTAAAATGTTTTCGTAATGTTGTGGAACTATGTTAAGGAAAACGTAGGCTGTGGTTTTTTGTTGGTTTTCCATTTTTCTTGTTTTCATAGAAACATAGGATTTTATTACGTTTATGTCGGGTGTGTCTGCAAGTTTTTTGATGACCTCACTAAATTCGGCCATTTTTGCTGTAAATGAGGGATCTTTAGTCTTAGTTTCATACTCCAAAATTATGTCACCGCTTCCGAGGACCTCGTTATATTCATAACCAGGAAGAATTTCTGATATTTTCTTTTGTAGTCTTTCAGAGGTACCAGGCATTACTGTGATTGTTATGTATACTTTCATGTTCTTGCACAAACTCCCTCGATTTTAACTGCAACAGAAATATTATGGTGATCTTCGAACACGTTCGGCAATCTTAGCTTGTTCTTCTGCTAGTTTTGAATATTTCGAGAATATTTGATATCCTTTTTGCATAGTTGGCATATTTACTTTTTGTGTTTGTGTGGCTTTAGTATGGATGATTGTAACTAACCTTTCCGCAACCTCTGCTGCTGCTACTCCGATCTCTGTCAGATCGTAGTTCCCATTAGTTTTGTAGATTAGACTGTAATTTCTAAGGGTGTTCAATACAGTTGCAAGTTTCTGACTTTTCCCAATTTCTGCTTCTTCACCGATTCGTGAAAATGGAAGACCGTTAGCATGGCGAGCTTTCAAGAGGATTGCTAACACAGTTATGTTTGTTTCATCAAAGATTAAGGGAAGGTATTCCTCAGCTAAAGTTATTTTCTCCTTTACTTTAGTGATTTCTTCCTCTATTATGGGATCAATATTGATTTTCTTTCGTCCCATTTTAGTTACCACCATTTCTTGTGTAAAAAGATCGGTCCCATATTTAAATATTTCTCCTATTTGGGAGAGAAATAACAGTGTAAATAATCTTAAATGTATTAGTTGTCACCATAGTATAGGGGAAGAATCATGTACCCTAGTATTAGTGGAAAAATTCTAGGAACTATTGAAAAAGCCGGAATTGATGTAAAAAGAGACGAGGTTGTATTAACCGAGATCAAAGAACAGAGAGTAGGAGACGTATCCATTTTTAGTGTGATGTTAACAAGAAAAGGCATTACATGGGATCTAGGATTTTGGAAAATTAACACAGTTAATGCTAAAATAGAAGCTTTTCTTCCCCATGAGAATTCGGAAGCTGAGACATTAAAATGGTTAGAGGGTAAAATTAGATATATATCTGCAAATGAAACCCTGCTTAGGAGTCAACATTCTTCTAAGACGAATTATTTTGAAAAAATAGCCAGTTCATGCAATTCTGTTGAATTGTTTTTTATGCCTAAGAATTATATTCATCTAGTTATTTCAAATATCCTGCTGAGTTTTGATCTTTGGAAGTTGACAGAGAAGTCAAGTTTCTCACAAAGGGCACTTCGATTGTTTGACGAATTATGGAAAGGATTCAGTAGAAAAAGATTAACTAATATTGAATTGGAACGTGAGACGATTTCAAGACTTTCAAAATTCTCAGCTGCTTGTGAAAAAAAAGAAGAAGTGAATGAAAAACATGTTCAAGACGCATTTAAGTTCTATGAAGCAATTCATCATATTTTAAACGAATTCTTTTCACCGGATAGGTCCAGTTGGTTTACAAATCCAAATCAAATAACAAAGGGCAGTTCAATTCTTTTAGCCTTCAAAAGATGGGCTCCCTTCAACAATTTAGCAGAAAAAAATCAGACTCCTCGACGTTTGATTATTCTATTCATAAAGATGGCGAGACTTCAATATGCTTTTGAAAAATTAAAAGTTGAAAATGAAGATGATATTCTGAGGAACCTTGGTTTGAGGTGATTCGCTTGTCGGATCCCGAGATTGAGCTAAAGGATAGTATTTTCCGTTTTCTTAGAGTTGAAAAGAAGTTTATTAATGCAAGTAATGTTTTTGAGAATCTGTTAGAGAATAGATTCATTAGAAATCATTATAAATTTAGTGAGATGTTCTGCAAAGAAAGGTATTTGAATCGACATGGAATAAGACACGCATTGAAAAGTACATTGTACGCTTTAAGGTTGTTCGACATTCTGGATGACCAAAAATCTTTGAAGACTAGTTTCGAATTTGGTTTTTACTGTTATTCTGGATTGTGCAACTTTCTATCTGATCAAACCTGCACGGTCATTCTTGCCTCTACTTTTTGCCATGATGTATACAAATATTTTGAAGAATCGCATAATCAACCAGCAGCTCTCATTGCCCATGAGATCAAAGGGGATTTAGAAAAAGTATATCCCGAAAAAAGTGATGAATTTATACCCGTAATTGAAAGATGTATTTGGAACCATGGAGGAAAAAAACCCGCAACATGTGTAGAAGAAGCAATTGTAATTCTTGCAGATGGTGCTAATTGTGCTAAGGATCGGTTATTGGGGAATTTCTCTGAGGAAGAAATTATGCAAAATGACAAGAAACCAATCGAATACTTCAGTTGCCAAGATATCGAGAAAGTGCAAGTGTTGAGGGGAGAAAATATCCCAGTAAATGTCAACTTCTTTATCAATGGAAAAGCTGCTTGGCATCAAATAAGTCGTTTTAATGAACGATTAAAAAATTCTAAATTATCAAACTATGTTGAAATATTTGTTTATTTTAACGACATCCCAACCCCAATTCTGCGAGATTCTTATATGGATTCTGGATAGGACTGGTTTTTTTATATATACTCGCACATTTGAAAACCACTCGTTCCATTTTGCTTTCCATACATAACTGATTCCGCTTAAAAGAAAACCAAAACGAGCTCCTATACCTGATTTCTCGGTCTATACTGGAAAGTTGAAACTGGAAGGTTGTATTCTTGTTAGAATCCAATATAATTACAATTTATTCGTTTTACTTCCATGAAATTGTGAATCCTTCATCTTGGGTTTCTTTCGAATCAAAGTTTTCCATCTTCTTAAGTTGTTCAAAATCAATAGTTTCAAGTGCTTCTTTTTCTTCTTCTAACTCTTGCGCCTCGGCCATTTCTTGTGGTCTCTCTCGCCAAGCTATCTTTTCTATTGTGTCTTCTAATTGCTTTTTAAGACATAAATGATCTGCATAAGTTGTTGTATTTGGATGAAATTGTTTTCCTAGTTCAATAAACTCTACTATGCGAGGAAAATTTCCTGTAAATCTCTTGAAGTTTGCGACCCATTCTGTCAGATTTCAAAATATATTATATGCACATTTGTTCTTTGGTCAAGTCCCAATGCTTTTAGGCGTTGTTTTAACTGTTCAATGCATGCCTTGGGTATGCCTATGTAAAATGGGACCGTCTGCCCTTTCGAGTTTCCAGAAATCATTTCTCGATGTGAAAAGACTTTGAACTGTTCATTGGTTCGTTCATTGTCTAAATCGTCACATGTTTTTGCTTCACCAATGGCTAGCAATCCTTGTGCATTTTTTCCCATGACATCAGGAACACGCTCTTCAATTGCTTCGCACTGATTATAGCCTTCATACGCGGCGCAAACTGTTTCAAAACCCTGTTGCTTAAGGTATTCCATAAGTCCCTTGACAAGTTTTTTGTGTTCTGGGCTTTCTGCTTTACTGACTGAAGACATGTTTTTCCTCAGTGGTTCCATTATGCTCTAAGTATTTATTTAAGACTTTAGCCTTATTCGGTTGGGTAACTTAACTTAACAGTATCTTAATTGCTTAGAATTTTTAAGTTTTAGACAGCCAGTTCCCCTTTCAGAGGAGGGGGGAGATCCTAGTTGAGATAGACCCTGAGAACACGCAAAACTGGGCGGCTCTTCTAGTGAGGGAAAAGTGTGGACGATCAGGTAAGTATCACAGTTGCGAAACGCATAGTTTTAAAGTCTTACAGAATTTGGTGTGAGGGGGGCTTACAGGAGAACGGAGTTAAGTGTGTCAGGCTGTTTGACAGTATCAGCCAAGAAGAATTTAGGCGGTTCGTTGACATGGGATTGGTTGACGCAGACGGCTTCATGACCAAAACGTTTCCCCTAGCTAAAACTTTCATAAGACCACGCCTATTCTGAGTAACCAATAACCATGTGAAAAGGAATCCCGCAAAAGTTCAGCCTCTTTTTTTGGAGGACGAATCGAACAAAATGAAGAAAGCAGTTAAGCCGTTCAGGCGAGAGTGCGACGATCTTGTCGTGATTTTCAGGTCGGGGACTCGGCAGACGACTTTACGCAAAACTTTTCCTTCTTTATTGAATGTGAGAACGTGAGTTTTCAAAGACGTTTTGAAGGAAGCGACGAGGACAGGCTTTTTGAGATAGGCTGTAACGAGGCTGAAGAGTACTGCGGGAAATGTAAGCCGACACAATGCATTTACAGGATGTTTGAAGCCTTCAACCCTGAAGAAAAAAGGAAGGTTCCATACTGTGAATACTGCAACAACAGCAGAGACTTTAAGCTGAGAGGAAAAGCGACCATATGCGCCAAGTGTGGGCGGTTTGCTTCTAAATGGAATGAGTCAGATGTTGAAGGGCTACAGGAGGCGATTAAGCAAAACTGGTGGGGCTTAGTGCAGAGGTGAAAATATGAAAACAGATCAAGAGCATGTTAAAGAGCTCCAAGAACAGGGTTTAACGGTGATCGACGGAGGACAGAGGACCGTTAAGGGTTTACCCTCAATTCATGATGTGAAGGGCTTAAGGCATTTAGGCTTCGGAAACTTTGAAAACAACGAATACACTTACGGGAGAGCAGACAGCCCAAAAGGCACACGATTTTACACACGCACACCGAAAACAGGCAGGGTCCAGAGAGCCGAAAAAAGTTGGGAGAGAAGTTTAGGAATACGGTAGATTAAACCCAATTTTACCCTTTTTTCTGTCTTGGTTGTTGTCTTGCTCTAGGAGCTAGTGCTGGAGAACCAGTTTAGAGGGGTTTACCTAGAGTCTGCCCTAGAGTTTAGGCGGTCTAGGTGAACCACCAACACACACAAGGAATATAAAAGAACCAAAACAAACTGAAATACTGAAATACCTGCCCCGATTTCCAAAAACGCGACAAAACACACTAATTTTTAAGCCAACCCCCCTCTAAAAAATTAAAGCTCTTTTCACCCGTTAAACCATAAAACCGCCAAAAACGGCGAAAAAAATAGTTTGGTCTAGACCAATCTTTCGGATCAAATTAGGGTTTTTTAGGCTAGTTTTTTGGGGTTAAATTGGGTCTTCACGGTGCGTCATTAAAAGTTCTGTTTTAATTATTGTTAAGAAAGTCCTCTGGTCAAGGTTTGAATGGTCAAATAGGCTCGCTAATATCGTCATTATCACCGTCAGTAACGTCGTCATTATGGAAGTTATTGAAGGAAAAACCTACTGTAGGCAATACGTGTCCTTGTTTTTCAGGAAAGTCGGTTTCTTGACGACGGTGACGGTGTTTTTGACGACGAAAATGTAGTGATGACGGCTTTTTTGACGAAGAAAATGACGACGGTGACGACTCGTTAAAAAAATGGATGTATTTTACATGCATGCAATTACCTAACTTCCTTTGTATTGTGTTTGTGGATAATCACCATTTCTTTTTAAGCAGTTCTTTTGTATTCCTTCCATTGGAATTCTCTTTCTCATCGCCTTGATCTCGTTAGAGAACCCTAAATCTTCTGCTGTTTCATCAGCATCTTGTTCTGCCTCTAGTACTGAAACGTCATGGTTGTAGACATCTAGTTCTTCGAAATAAAAGAATTGATTGTGGAGGTGTCCTAGTTCATGTGCTATGATGCCCATCAACTCATGCTCATCGAAATCCTTAACCCACTTTCGCGGTATCCTCAAGATCATATTGCCTTTCTCCTGAACATCTATGCCCACCTCGATCTCCGCACATGCCAGCCCCGTCATAGAGACTTCATCATACCATCTTATTGAGCCCATATAGAAACAATAGAATTCGAAAATTTTAGACAACGCGAGTTCGCTAGTCCCCATCCTCAATACCTTCCTGACCTCATTCATGAAAGATCGTGTAAGACAGTGCCTGACTAGCTTATGCAACCGCTCGTCTGCAACATCTATCCTTACCATTGTAGATATCTCCTTATCCTCCACAGGAGTCAATCTTTGAAAATCTCATCGAAGAATCGTAATTATAAAGTTTTTGTGAGTTCCGTTGTTTGTGGTTAGATTGTGGCTACAAGACCACCAGTAATGTGGACCGTGCTCCTCAATAACATTACTCAACGCAGAAATCAGCAAAAACGATCGATCGGTATCCAAACCTCGCATCGATCTCGGCGGTTTTTTATGAGCTCAACTTTTCTTCCTCATTTCATGGCAGGCTACGTGCCCCCAGCCGTATTCCCTCATGTATTTTGCAACCGCCTCTTTTGTTTCAGGATGGGTGATTTCTATGGGTTTCCCGCATATAGAACATGGAAACGTTACAAGATGTTTTTTCTTAGCTTCGTTGTAACCGTCCTTGTATCCTTCGTTGTAGGCTTTCTTAGTGTATGACGTGAGGTTTTCCGTCCTCTCCAACACTTTAATTGTCTTCTTCAGCAGATTTTGTGTCTTCTCCTTCAACTGTTTAATCGAGAATTGGGAGTGTGATATCATTTAGTCCCTCCTTGTAAAAATGTTTGAGGTGATGGTGTGCATTGTAGAGATTGGATGCTTCTTTCTCGTCTTTGTGTAGTCTATACCATTCTATAAACGCCGAGTAGAATGGTGTTACAGTCAGAGCAAAGGATATGACGGCAATCTTTGTAGTATTTACGCTTGCCTTCTTCGGCGCCTTCAAAAAGTTGGCTGCGGATTCCGAGTATAGGCATATTGCCCTTTTTGCCAGTTCCTTCGCGATGTCAGCTCTCTCCTCAGTCTTTTTGTTCTTGCACCAGGTTTCGAGTCGAGGGGTCATAACATCAAAGAATATGCTGCTTATTCTATCGCCTGGAAGTTTCTCGGGCTCATGGAGGAGTTTGCTCCAGCTTATGGCATCATCTAGGATCTTCTGGTGCTTCCGATATTCCTCAGTCAACTTGCTAAAATCGGCTTGGAGTTTGTTGTACTTTTTGGCTAAGCTGTTATATTCGTTTGCCAATTTGGCTATCTGTGTCTCTGCAATGTTGCTTATCTCAGCCACTATGCCCGGGATCCTTTCATTAACTAGGCTAGATGCTTCCTTTACTAGGGTTGCCAGCTTTTTCGACGTTTGCTTAATAATCTTCAAAGCGTGTTCTTTCAACGCCTCTGTTTCCGCTTTGATCCTTTTGAGTTCAGCCTTCGCCTCCACCGACGGATTGAGGAGTTCAAGCCTGCTCAGCACCTCTTCTGGGCTTCCAGCCTCCTTAGCCAGCAAGATGGTTTTCTGCAAGCTTTCCTGGTTCCAGCCCATTGACTCAAGCTCAAGACATTTCTCCACAACAATCTCGGCCCCTGCGAGCCTCTCCTCAAGCGTTGAAACTGTTTCACTGAGTTTTGCTGCGAGCTCATGGGTGTCGTCCAGCTCCTTGGCCTCCGCCTCGGCTTGGGCTCTGAGTGACCCATACTTTTTGGCAAGTTTAACAATCTTTTTAGCGTCTTGGCCTGTCTCATCAACGGCGTTCAGAACCCGTCGAAGGTCTTCAAGCTGTGTTAGCTTAATCCCGTAGCCGCTGAGTTCCCTCGCGATATTCGAGATATATTCTATTCTTTCAAGGCTTAGGCTGTGCTGTTTTAGGTGTTCCTTCAGCTCCGCCTCTAACCTAGTCTTCTCAGCGTTTAGGTTTGTCTGCGCCTTCTCCTTTTCCAAGTCTAAATTTTTTATCTGGGCCTGTAGGTGTTGAATTTCTGAGCTTAACTCCCTCACTTTACTCTCTTTGCTTTCGAGGTCGCTCAGGATGTCGTCGTGAGACCTTCCGGTACGTTCCTCAATCAAATGCATCCTTACTGACGCTTCGACGTGTGCCTTGTCGCCAAGGCTTTCCCCGGCTTTTATATACCCCTCAAGCCTATCCAGGTCAATCAGCTTTGTGATCCTCCCCAGCATGTTGGAAACTCCCATCAGTTCCTCAACGCTGGTCCCAGCCTTTCTAATCTTAACAGCTAGGCTTCGTAGGCTCTCAACCGTCTCGACCATGTCGTATTCCTCAGCGGCCTCTTCAGTGGATTCCGAGTCGGCGCAGTCTGTGAACTCCTTTATCACGCCTGATACTCCTCCAGCCGAAACCCCTGTCTTCTTGGCGATCTCGTCTCGAGTTAAGCCTTGAAAGTAAAAATCCACAATCTCGGACTTTTCCCAATCGGATATCCTTTTTCGCAATCTTATCTCAGTCTCCTTCGAATGCGGAAGACATACTTTGATGAGAGTTGCGCCATGACCTCCTCCTCCAACTATCCTCTTTTAGTAGGTGGGAGACCTCTCTCAATCATCCTCCTCTTCCTCTCGTAACAGGTCGTCCTGTCTTGGCAGCCCGTTCGATCGTAGCGGGGCATCGAACCTTTCTGATCAGAATGTAGTAAAGTTGCCCGACAGTAAGCCTCATGTAATACTTTGCGGTATTGAATATTCGCCATTCCAAGAGGATTGAAGCTCGGCACTTGATTCCATGGAACTAAGCTCCACCACTCACCCTCAGGCTTTGCCTGCATACTCGCCGCGCGTGCCTTTGTAGAAACGAGAGTCTTTCTGACCACGAAACACACACTCTTATTGCTTAGTCCTTTGCAAGCGGATTTTTTCATTTTGTCTTGCAAAAGAGATTTAAACGCCTCTTCTTGGTGACCATGCCTAATGGCACATCCAAATTTGTTTCTCATTTTTCCATCACTCGGATAAGAAGATGACCGGTATCTGGATCTGTTCTCAAAACCGCTATCTTCCGTTTCAACAGTTCTCGATTAAGCTGTCTCTTAGCCGATTTGGCTTCTATGGAATCCTTTGGGAAAACAACTGAATGTTCACCAATCATCATGAACAGAAATTGTCCCTCGTCTCGAAGGCCGTTGTAGATTCCTATGACCTCGCTCCAAGGAGTCAGGTAGACCTCCGAATGCGAGTCTCTGTTCACTACATCCTTCGATTGAACAGAACCTAAAATTTTTCTCTTTTGCATCAATTTAGAATACGGGTGTTCTCATCTATATAGTTAATTGGCGAGTTGTACACCCCTGATACACAACTGTTACCTAACTGGATACAGCTGGTGTACAAGTGGCATCTAAACGTCGACAGTTAGGAAAGAACAATTTGAGATGTCGCAAATGAGATTCGAGTTCTTTTTCACTATAGATTTCTGGATTATGATCGTCTGTGCCTAGCACATTTGATTGAGTTTTATAAACATTAGATTCATCCTTTCAAGCAAATATTGTCTAGGAGACAGCTTCACGTTGCTTCATATGCTCACTACACAATGGGTGGCATAAAAATTGACGAAAACTGCAAGACGACGAACTCTAACTCATCATGTGTTCACTGCAATTGTTAATTGCTAGACAACCGCCTGCGGAAGAGGACGTTTTTAAGATACTTATTCTGAATATATTATCCGCACTGTCGATACATATTCGGATAAGGCATTTAAAACGGGGGAACAGTGAGGAATAATGCGCCTGTTGATGGGAATGGTAAGAATCAAGACGTCTATTACCTTGGAGAAGCAGTTCTTAGCCTGGGTTGAGAAGAAGATTGAGGAGAAGATTTTCGCCAGCAGAAGCCATGCGATTGAGTATGCCCTTAAGAAGCTCATGGATCAGGAGAAGGAAGAGAGGCGGAAAAAACTATAGAATGAAAGTGTTTGTAACGCTCAGGGTTATGATCGCTAGAAGCAGAAGGTTTGTGGTGTCTAGGATCTCCATTTCCCTCTTAAGTCGGTGGATCACTTTTATAATGAGAACGGCGGATGGAGTTAGGAACAGGAGTCCAAAGCCGTAGAGAGAGCTTATAAAACTAAGGGGAACTACAGAACAGACCCTGCCTAATATCTGAGAGGGTTCCACCCAGTCAAAGTCGGGTTCTTGGTTGGTGTCTCCCTTCATTTGAAATAATCCCTCTTTGGTATCGATGACTCGATGGGTTATGATCTTGTTGTGGAACCTGTAAGAAACCACATCTGCCAATTGAATTTCTGGTGGATCAACCCTCTTCACCAGGACGATGTCTCCCACGTAGATACCATACATACTTCTTGAGGCAACGATAAGGGAGTAGTCGACTCCCACCAAAAAGGGGCATAGAATGATTAAGTCAGGAACCACCAAACCTAGGCAGCCCAAGCCTAACAGGATGTTTAACACATCCACGCGACGCATTAGAGAACCACCACGCTTTTGAAGGGGAATCTCTTAGGAGAGGAGATGCCAGCTTTAAAGAGCCTGCCTTGATCTAGGTTCATGACCGTTACGACGTAGAAGTGGCATGCAGCGGTTATCCTGGACTTGAGGATGAGGCCGACGTTGCGGTGCTCCAGATAATACCCCCCAGCGAATGGGTACATCTTGCCCTCGAGTAGTGCCTCGGCGATGTCTTCAGGCTTCAACGGAGGGTTGAAGCGGCCTAGCATCCTTCGCTTGGAATGACTGGTGAGTTTGATCGTTACTTCCAAGTTGAACACTTCCTAGAGCGAGGGGGAGCAGTGCAGGGCTCCTGTGAGTTTGAAGCGACTACTTGTCCTTAACCTGGTTTCTCCCGAAGGAGGGGGTGAGTAGGAATTCGTTGTAGTAGTTGCTCTTTCTCCTTTTAGCAAAAAAGGGGGAGAGGAAGGCTTTTTGGATGTCTATGTTCTACGAAGGCGATGTTGCCGTGTATTGGAATTGGTTACCTCGTGTTGTAAGCACCAGAAACGTGTATTTGACCCCGGATTTGAAAGGCCAAGAGGTGAAGGTGATGACGAAGGTGTGGTTAGCTCCTTTGTCTAATTCGTACCCCGAAGCAAGATCGTCGCAGGCGCCGTTGTCGCTGTCACCGACATCTTTGTAGGTTACGCCGTCCACTCTGATATCGCTGATTGTCACTTTTTCTGTCCCGATGTTCGTGACTTCGACGCTGAGTTTAGAAGTTGCCTTGTCGAACTTGACGTCTAAGATTTTCAGCTCTTCTGTCCCACCCATGAAGCTGAAGGTGAGGGATCCCATCCAGGCTGCGACGGCAATGGAGACAGCTACTGTCACTGCGATCAGGATGATTGCTGCAACCACTGGGCTTAGTGCCTTCCTATTTCTTAGCAGTTTCTTCAATCAGGTTTCCTCCATATGTATTTGTCTTGTCTTTGCTTGACAAGTATTGAAATATCAGTAAAGGTATTTAAGTCTTACGACTTATGACACCATAAACAGCATGTGAGGTCGCGCGCCATATACTGTAATCTGGCACATCCAAACGTGCTGGGGAACGCGCGCAAGGTAGATATGGTTGATTTGCATACTGTTAGGCTAATAAATTAATCTTATTGAGGGTTTTATTATTGTCAGTTTCAATCTGTATTTACCCAAATTGTACTCATGTAAATGATGACGAAGGAATAACAGACCTCTGTGGTTGTCACTTACAAGAGCTCATTGATGCGATAAAACGAAAGAAGAAGGAGAATCCCAAGTTCTATGGAGGCAAAGGTCCCCATAAAATACGTGAGCGTCTTTTAAGAATCGAGATTCTGAAACTGCTCAATGTGGATGAAAGAACCATACGGGAAATCGTTTCTAAAGTCAAACCGCCCTACAGCTTTAAGCTTGTGCCTATAGGGAAATATGAAAATGACGAAGACAGACAGAAACTGAAATCTATGCAATTCAAATCCAAGTACTACGACGGGGTTAGACCTTCAGACAACGTGTTTTGTTCTGTTTTCTTCATTTATTACACACCAGATGACTCACTGGAACTGGTGATGTTCAGAACTAGATCAAAGCATAACGCCGGCGAATTGAAGAAAAGGATGATGACCTTTATAATTTCACGGCTTAAAGAAATAATCTTTACACAACAAAATTATCCGTTTGATGAGTGGCTTCTTCATGTTTCGTATGATGGCCACTATTACCACTTTGAATAATAGATTTCGTTTGACTAGAACAATGTAGTAATTGTACGTCAATCCGCGCGATATCGGAACTTCCTAAATATGAACATAATAGGCATAAATAAACTCAGCGACTAGTACGCGCATACGTTTTTGCCAGATAACATGTGAAATCAAATGCTGAGTTGTGGTATGTGGGCTAGGTATGAGTCTCTGAGTTCTTTTCTGTCGATGTGGTAGTATATGTCCATTGTTTCCGATCTGGAGTCGCCTCTCAACTCTTTGATATGTTCCCGTGGCATTCCAGCTCTCCGGAGGTGGGTGGTGAACCAGTGCCTGCAGCAGTGAGGCGTGAACCTCTTCTTCAGGTCCTTGCTATATGGATCGTGAAGTCCTAGCCTTTCAGCATACTTGGTTACAAGGTTGTAGATGCCGTTTCTGTTGAGCCGCTCGCCTTGCTCGTTGACAAACAGCGCCTTAAAGTTATTGTCAACATGCCAGTTGTCCCGGCTTTGAAGCCATCTCCTTAGGATGCGGGTGCACTCATCGTCAAAGAAAACGAGGCGATTATTTCTTTTGGCGGTTGGTTTAAGGGTTATTGACTGCTCTACCCAGTCGATATCCTCGATGTCTATGTTTACCAGTTCTTGGCGTCTTATCCCGGTTTTGGCGAGCAAGGTGACAACAGCCTTGTCCCTAAGGCCCAGAATGGAGTTTATGAGCCTCCGCATATCATCAACTGAAATTAGCTGACGCTCACTATTCCCGCATGAGCCTCGACTATTCGTCTTCAAGAAGGCGAGGTATCGCCTCCTGAACCTTGGAACAGGATTGGTTTCAACACGACCTTCAAATTCTAAGTATTCGTAGAAGGAGTGCAAGGCGGAGTAATAGGTGCTTATTGTGCTGTCCGCTAAATGTCGTTCGTCCCTAAGCCATGTGAGAAATCTTCTGAGCTCAGACAAGTCCACTTCTAAGGCTGAACGCGTGACATGGTTGAAAAATGTTTTGAGATCGGATCCATAGGTGTCTATGGTTCTCTGCGTTAAGCCTCGAATGTGGCAGTCCTTAAGAAACATTTCAATCAGGTCGCTGTTGTTTAGCGACTGAGTTTTCACAAGAAGCCTAGTTTTCGTACCCACGCTTTTCATTCAAGCCATCTCCAGCCCTTCGGTGTCGATTTTACAATTCCATAGGCTTCGAGGTTTGCCAGTTGGGTAGAAACGGCTTTAATGGCATCTTCTTCGGTTGGGTCAATGCCCAAATATTGAAGAATTTCGATGTCGGTCAGCGCCTTTGGCTTACTATCTAAGCTTCGGTTGGAACGCAGCAATTCGATAAGTTCTTTGTCATAGCGTCTAATGCCTTCAAAATTAGGCACTAAGAATGGTTCGGCTCGATACCTTCTAAGTTCCAGCTCCAGCTTCTCCCGGATAATCTTTTGTTGTCGAAGCCCCCCACGAAGACCAGCGACCTCCTTCTTTAAGCCTTCAATTTCCTCCTCAAGATCTTCACGAGGTTTCCATTCCCGCTCTTCTGTGGGGCGAATGGCTTCCTCAACAGTTTCAATAACCCACTTGGAGAGCGACACGCCGCTCTGCTCAGCCAACTTCTGCCACCGTTCCTTCTGCTCAATACTGGGAAGATAAACCCAAATCGCTCTCTCCTTGATGGTCTCCGTTTTCCCCAAACATCACACCAAGAGTGAGATAAGTGTTTACAGTTATAAGATTTACTGGTAAAATGGTGCTCCGGCCGGGATTCGAACCCGGGTCGGCGGCTCGAGAGGCCGTCATACTTAACCGGACTATACTACCGGAGCCCTGAGTAATACTACTCATTTTCTTTTCCTGTATATAGCCACTTCGTCC
>Ga0315549_1002684_pt1 | contig 16611 bp, 9 predicted proteins | sample SalMarSW160200MG_FD_203101 | JGI IMG/M metagenome (GOLD analysis project Ga0315549, IMG submission 203101) | Salt marsh sediment microbial communities from the Plum Island Ecosystem LTER, Massachusetts, United States - Salt Marsh Sediment SW1601-200 ... | reverse complement strand
AGTGATTTTTTTTTAGTATGAGTAACTGGAGAGCCGTATACAGGGAAACTTGTACGTACGGTTCGGAGGAAGGTACTCGGAAACCTGCTATTGTAAAATAGTAAGGCGCTGGGTACCCATCCTACACCCATACCCCCCACATCCTTATAGCTCCACATGGTCCAGGAAATCTTATTGCCTTCCAATACCGCTACAAGATCACTGTTTGCGGTGGTCAGATGGATGATGATATTTTTCCTCCACAACTGCCGGTAGAATATATCAGGGTATACAAGCTGCCCGATTCTCTGTTATAATATATTGTATTAGCTAAAAGTTAATTGACAAATCGTTATTCAATTCTCCCTTTTAAAAAGTGATTTTAAAACATTACAAAAACGTCTGTATTAATACTATACTTATAAAGGAATTCTGAAACCGTCACCAGACAAAGACGCAGCAGGTAATGAAATTAGTTAACATGCATTATGAAAAAAGCTAAATCACCTAGATTGACAATTGGTGTACTCTTTGATTTTTTTACCGAAAAATACCAAAACAATATCTGGAACGGGATAGTCAAGGCCGCAAGCGACATGGATGTCAATGTGCTCTTCTATGTGGGGGGTGATATACATTCACCTTTCACACACCATGCACCCCGTAATCTCATCTATAAACTTGTCAACCTCGATAATCTTGACGGATTAATAATCATGTCCGCCACAATCGGTAACTATATAAGCAAAAATAATTTAATGACATTTATTAACAGGTTTACTTCGATTCCTACTGTAAGTATCGGTGTATCATTCGCAGGAATCCCTTCGGTAATCATCGATAATTATGCCGGGATGTATGAGGTTATCCGTCATCTTATAAAGGATCACGGCCTTACCCGGCTGGCATTCATTAAAGGAACCCAAGGAAATGAGGAAGCGGATCTGAGATTTAATGCATATAAAACTATTTTAAAGGATTACAATATTCCCTTTGATCCCGGCCTGGTTGAACAGGGGGATTTTTATTATGATTCCGGTAATAAAGCCGTAGCAAATTTAATTGATAAAAAGCAGCTCACTTTCCAAGCCGTGATAGCTGCAAATGATATTATGGCTATCGATGCCATTAAGGAATTACAACGTAGAAATATGCATGTTCCTTTTGACATAGCTGTTGTAGGATTCGATGACACGGACGAAGCCAAACAGTTCTTACCTTCGTTGACCACAGCTTCCCAACCGTTATCGGAAATAGGATACACATCAGTTACCTTATTGTTATCTTTACTGCAAAACAAGCAGATGCCGCAGCAGATAGTTATTCCTGCAGAATTAATTGTCCGTCAGTCATGCGGCTGCTCTCTCTACAAACGTAGTTTTTTTAACCACTTAAAAAACAGCGGAAATATAAAAATTACTTTGGCTAATAAAAATCTGAATGAATTGTTTAACGAATTAAAAAACGATACCCGCACTTTTCCGGTACCGGCTAAGATACGGGCTGTTATCGACAGCCTTATTGATGCACTCCGTGAGGACCTGAGCGCTTCTGTTACACATATGTTTTTACGTACCCTGGGCGAGATTATAAGGCAAATTCCGGGCCCTCATCTCTTACATCTTCAGTTCATTATTACTTTCATTTTTAAAAAATTAACCGCTTTAGGAAGCTTACCGGTTGATGGAGAATACTTGGATTCCCTGCTCTACCATGCTTATGAGATAATTTGGGCGAATGAAAAAAATCTACAGGCAAAAATAAAACTGGAAACAGAAAGAGAACTAAGGGATCTTCATGTAATCAGTATAGATTTCATAACCGCATTTAATATTATACAAGTAAAACGTGTGATCGCAGATGAGTTTCCCAAGCTCGGTTTCCATTTTTGCGCAATATACATGTTTTTACCTGAACGAAAAATCCATGACTATGCAAATAAGCTTATCTTCTTTAACCACACCATGCAGCGTACATCAAAAAAAGCAATCAGCTCCCGGGACTTTGTATCTGATATTGCATTTAAAGATTCCCAAAAAAGATTCGCCTATGTAATTATGCCCCTTTATTTTAAAAATACCAAACTGGGGTTTGTAGTTTTCAATGTAAATGATATTCCGGGACTTATTTATGAGACACTTGTCATCCAATTAAGCGGAGCTCTTAAAGGAATAGAGCTCATGGATAAAATTAAGAAACATTCATATGAGCTCGAAGCTAAAATTGGAGAGCGAACCGTAAAATTAGAGAAGGCAAAAGAGGAGCTGGAGAAGATGAACAGCGAGCTTAAAAAGCTCGATGAGTTAAAGAACGATTTTATTGCCAATATTACCCACGATTTCAGATCACCCCTGACTGCTATCCTTAACATTGCGGATTTAGCATTAAAAGTGAAAGGTTTTAATAGAAGTGAGAGTGAAGAGAATTTTAAAATAATTTACGATGCATCGTTACGATTAAGAAGATCGATTGATAATCTGTTAAACCTGGCAAGAATTGACGCTAAAGGAATCAAACTGAAAGTACAAAATGTTCAGCCGGTCACCTTGATTAATTATATCCTGGATTTTTATTCTTCTTCGGTAATAGGTACCGGAATTGAAATTATCAGAGCATTTCCTCATCACGAAATAAAAAACCTGTACACCGATAAAGAAAAACTGGAAGAAGTAATCAATAATATACTGTCCAATGCCGTTAAATTTGTAGATCCGAACCAAGGTATAATAAAGGTTGAAATAGTTGACAAATCACATAGTGTGCATATTAGAATTAGCGATAACGGCATCGGCATTCCCAAGGATAAATTGCTTTTTATCTTTAAACGATTTACCCAGATTCATGAAAGCCGGAATACCCTCTATAGAGGAACGGGTATCGGTCTGGCGTTTTCGAAACAGCTTGTCAAATATATCAAAGGTAATATGTGGGCGGAATCCGAAGGAGAAGACAAAGGAGCAACTTTTGTCATAAAACTTAACAAGGGACGAAATATTTTTTCAGAAAACGACTTTTTTAACGGGGACACAGTACAGATAAAAAAACAAGATATTCAGTCTCTGGTACAAGCTGAGCTTAAGAAGAAGCAGGAGTCCAATGAAATTATTACACATTTTAACAGCTTGAATGAAGAGAATGAGTTTAATTATAAAAAAGCAAAAATACTGGTTGTGGAAGATGAGAAAACCATACGGGAAATAATTATCAGATATCTTAACAATTATGCATTTCAAAACTATATTGAGGTTTCCAATGGAATCAGCGCCCTGGATGCTGTGTATGATTACGCTCCCGATCTTATTATATGTGATTATAACATGCCCAACATGCGGGGCGATGCATTTCACGATGAGCTGTTGAGTAATCCCAAATATAGGAATATCCCCTTTGTCTTCCTGTCCGCAATTGCCGACGATAAGCTTATCATGGAACGAAGGCTTAAGGGTGCCTGTGCATATTTGAAAAAACCCATAGATGACACAGAGCTTTTTTTTACCGTAGAACAGCAGTTAAAAAAATATTTTGAATACTTAAAGACGGTTCAACTAGCAACAATCGACGAACTGACAAATTTATACAATAAACGGGGCGTAGACAAAAGCCTGCGGCATGAATTATCCTTCAGAAAATATAGAAATCTGTCGGTAATCTTTTTTGATATCGATCACTTTAAAAATGTTAACGACAGTTACGGTCATCCAGCAGGAGACAAGGTGCTGTCAGATATAGGCAAGCTATTAAAAACATCATTACGGGACTATGACATCTCCGGAAGATACGGCGGAGAAGAATTTATTGTGCTCTGTGCGGATACCAATCTCGAACAGGCCGCTCTTGCAGCCCTTATGCTTAAAGAGAAAATTAAAAACACACAGTTTTCATATGAAACACATATGATAAAGATCACGGCCAGTTTCGGTGTAGCATCGCTCATTGATAATAAAAAATACATATCTAAGGCGCTTAACATTAAAAACCTCAAAGCTATTTACGAAGTAAAGGATGCGATCTCCGCCGACTGGAATAAAATTGGAGAAAACAAACAGAAAATCGCCGGCATTCTTATAAAAATGGCCGATCTGGCGCTTTATAAAGCCAAGAGCACGGCATGCAATACCTGCGGTTTTAACTCTCAAAAAATTGATGTATTTAAAAAAAGCAGATGCCCGAAGTGTAGCAGCAGTGATATCTCTCCGGGAAGAGATAAAGTGGTTACCTTTTCAAGCTCATTGCAAAGACCAAAAATATCTTAGACTCGGTTTTTTTATCCAGGTATATGTTATTTTCAACTAGGAAGCATTAAATCATCCTCTGCTTACTTATTGCCCGTAATTTTGATATTGCTCCTGAGCGAGCTTGGCCGATACCAGATCTTTCAGTTCTTTTCCTTCAATTACCTTATCAATATCAAACGCCAATGATCCGATATACACCCGTTTCCTATCTCCGAATCCTTGATCTTCATGCTGGATCACCAAACCAATATTATCCGCACCGAAGGTAAGACAGATTGCCATAATTGACTGCGCTGTTTTTACATCGACATCGGCACCGATCACAACCGCCCATTTAATTACTTCTTGAGGACCAAACCAATCATCGCCCCAGATATAACCACGATTGACCAGTTCCTGCTGTAGCTTTTCGGCGTTGGGAAACGCTTGGTTAATCTGAATGCGTTTCACGGAGCTAAACTCGATAGGGCCTTGAGGTACACTAATTGTCTTGCTTACACAGGAAGCAGACAAGACCACAGCTGCACAGACTAAAAGTATCATACGCAATTTCATAAATGTTTTCCTCCTTGATTATCATGTTTAAACCGCAGGCATAAGCCATCTGCATTCCGAACCTTACAATTGGTTATCGGCCTTACTTACGGCCGAATCAAATTTCATCTCTTATTTCACTATCTATAATTATAATTATTTTTTATCTCTCATTATGGCCTGTGCGGCAGCCAGGCGTGCAATAGGTACACGATACGGAGAACATGAAACATAGTTCATGCCTACCTTGTAGCAGAACTCAACCGATGAGGGCTCGCCGCCGTGTTCACCGCAGATACCGACTTTAAGATCCGGTTTTGTTTTTCGGCCCAGTTTGATACCAAGATCAACAAGCTGTCCTACACCCTTCTGATCCAACACCTGAAAAGGATCTTTTTCCAGCACACCCTTTTCCACATATTCCGGCAGGAACACACCGGCATCGTCGCGGGAATAACCGAATGTCATCTGGGTTAAATCATTGGTACCGAATGAAAAGAAATCCGCATACTCCGCCACCTTATCCGCTATAATGGCTGCCCGTGGAATTTCAATCATGGTACCGATCGTGTAATCGATCTTTACCTTCTTTTTCGCCAGTACGTCAGCTATAACCTCTTGAGCATTCTCGCGCAGAATTCTTAACTCCTCTTCCGTGCCGATAAGGGGGATCATAATCTCCGGTATTACTTTTACGCCTTTGCTTGCCACTTCACAAGCAGCCGTAATAATTGCCTCCACCTGCATATCATAAATCTCCGGATAGGTAATTCCCAAACGGCAGCCGCGGTGGCCGAGCATCGGATTAAGCTCGTGTAATGAATCAATTTTATCTTTAAGCTTTGGCAGGGCAATACCTATCTGCGCAGCCAAAGCTTTGGTATCCTCATTAGATTTGGGAACAAACTCATGCAGAGGCGGATCCAGCAGCCTGATAGTAACCGGAAGCCCGTCCATTGCTTTAAAAATTCCTATAAAATCTTTTTTCTGCAGCGGCAGCAGGCGTTTTAAAACCTTTTTCCGTGTCTCCGCATCCTCGGCAACAATCATCTCTTGAAAAATCTGTAATTTCCCTTCATCAAAAAACATATGCTCGGTACGACAGAGACCGATCCCCTCTGCGCCGAACTCACGGGCAACTTGAGCATCTTTGGGTTGATCCGCATTAGTTCTCACCAGAAATCCTTTTTGCTTTAATCCCGAACGGACAGCTGTATGTCTAATCTCATCGGTCCACGATAAAAATGTCGACAGTTCGCCGCTTATTTTAGTTTTGATCAGTTTAAGTTCTCCTGCAAATACCTCACCGGTACCTCCGTCTATGGTAAACCAGGCTCCTTCTTTATAGCTCTTACCCTGTACTTTGGCGACTTTTCCGGAAATTATAATATCTTTACATCCTGCAACACACGGTGTACCCATTCCCCGTGCAACAACCGCTGCATGAGAGGTCATCCCTCCCGTGGAGGTGAGGATACCTTCGGCCACATTCATGCCGCCGATATCTTCTGGCGATGTTTCTTTTCGTACTAACAACACCTTCTTTCCCTTTTTCACCCACGCTTCAGCCTCATCCGCAGTAAAAACAATCTGTCCCGAAGCCGCACCCGGGCTGGCGTTAAGTCCCTTGGCCAGGGATTTAACTGATTTTTTATGTTTGGGATCTATCATAGGGTGCAGCAGCTGATCAAGCTGTGATGGAGTAACACGTAAGATGGCCTGCTCTTTAGTAAGCAATTTTTCATTTACCATATCCGCAGCTATTTTTACAGCCGCAAAACCGGTACGCTTACCGTTTCGTGTCTGTAGTATATAGAGTCTGCCTTCTTGGATAGTAAATTCTATATCCTGCATATCCTTATAATGTTTTTCCAATCTGCTTCTTATCTTTACCAACTGATCGTATATTTTGGCATCTTCTTTTTTCAAATGCTTTAAGTCCAACGGAGTACGAATTCCGGCAACCACGTCCTCTCCTTGAGCATTCATAAGAAACTCACCGTAGAACACATTCTGTCCTGTGGAAGGATCTCTGGTAAAACACACACCCGTGCCGGATTCACCACCGAAATTCCCGAAGACCATAGTCTGAACATTAACAGCAGTACCTAAAAGTCCTTTTATTTCATTAATCTTTCTGTACTTAATAGCACGTGGATTATTCCATGAACCAAAGACCGCATCGATTGCAGCCCACAGCTGTTTTTTCGGATCTTGCGGAAAATTTTCTTTGGTATGCTTCTTATAAACTTCTTTATATCTAGTTACCACTTCCTTTAAATCATCAGCATTCAGTTCCGTATCCAGCTCCACACGCTGTTTCTTTTTTACCGCTTCCAGCTCATGCTCAAAAACTCCGTGAGGAACTCCCCTTACTACATCACCGAACATATTGATAAACCTACGGTAAGCGTCCCAGGCAAAGCGTGGGTTGCCGGTATTGGCAATAAGACCTTCCAAGGCCTTATCATTAAGGCCCAGGTTTAATACCGTATCCATCATACCCGGCATGGAAACAGCCGCGCCGGATCTTACCGATACCAACAACGGGTCTTTGGGATCGCCCAATTGTTTACCCATAAGTTTTTCGAGTTTAACTAAATTTTCCTCAACTTCTTTAATAACAGCTTTGGAATAGCTTTTGTTGTTTTTGTAATAGGCTTCGCATACTTTAGTTGATAGCGTAAAACCGGGCGGCACAGGAATACCGAGATTGGTCATTTCGGCCAGGTTGGCACCTTTTCCGCCAAGATACTCCTTCATCTTGGCCGTACCGTCCGCTTTTCCTCCCCCGAAAAAATATACAAATTTTTCATTTGCCATTTATTTTTACCTCCACATAATCTTTGTTTGTTAGTACGTAAATAGGTTTTGCATAATGTAATTGAAAAGCATCTGCTTGTCAATTGCAATTGCTAATTACATTTATAAAATAAAATGGTCCTTAAAACCTTGCACGCAATTTTAAGGACCATTTCCATATTAACAAGACCTTACTTAATTCGAGATATATGACTTCAAAAATTGACTGCGCACCGGATGCTGTAATCTTTTCAAAGCTTTTTTTTCTATCTGCCTAATCCGTTCCTTGGTAAGCCTGTACTTATCGCCAATCTCTTTCAGAGACATCGGTCTTCTTCCGTTTAAACCGAACCTATACTGCAAAATATCAGCTTCTTTTTCAGTAAGTGTATCGAGGATGGCATTGATATCCGCTTTTAATGATTTTTCTATTATTATTTCATCCGGCGACATATAGTCGGAGTTCTCAATAAAATCACCCACCATACTTGAATCTTTATCTTGGTTTACGGGAGATTCCAGTGAAATAAGATCACGTGAGATATTGATCAGATCGGCAACATGATTTTTATCCATTTCCAATATTTCCGCAATATCCTTAATTTCGGGATCGGTCCCCTGTTCACTTTGCAGCACTTTTCGTGCTTTTTCAATTTGAACAAGCTCATTGGCGCGATTCAGAGGAATACGAATCATGCGTGATTTTTCACAAATGGCCTTGAGGATTGCTTGACGAATCCACCATACGGCATAGGAAATAAAATGATAGCCTCTATTCACATCATAGCGCTCAATGGCATTCATCAGGCCTATATTACCTTCACTGATTAAATCGGCTATGGGTAAACCTTGATTTTGATATTTTTTCGCCACATTTACCACAAAGCGCAGATTTGCTCTTATAAGCTTTTCCTTGGCTTTTAAGTTTCCTTCTGCTGCCGAACGGGCGTATTTATCTTCTTCCTCCCTTGTAAGCAGAGGGATTCTATTTATTTCTTTAAGATATATGGACAAAATATTCTCATCTTCTTTGGTAGAACTTATTATCTTTTCTTTTTTCTTTTTCACAGCTACATTCATTAAAACCTCCACTTATTAATAAGCAATTAGCATGCCAACTGCAATTATTATCGTTGATATAACTTATTGTAGTATAAGCAATTATATATTTAAATAAAAGTTCTTTCAGAGATAATGTAGCGATTGTGTCATTTTTATACATTCTTGAATATTATCATTTAAATATGGGTCAAAAAAACCCATCTGCTATCTCTTCAAGACTGGGAGCCCGGCCGCAGCACTTATAATGCGGCAGTCCACTGCCGCAGAGGCATCTTTCATTCTGCAATACCTTTGTACCTTGTGTAAAGTTCACATTAATAACCGGATCTCCTAATACTTTTGTACAAACCATGAACGGAAAAACTATTTTCTCTTCTTTAAAATATTTTTGCTTTTCTTCTATGCTCTTTTGCTCTAGTATACCACTTTGTACGATATTTTTCCACTTTTCCGCTAATAAATCGGTTATCATATCAACTTCCGCTTGTGTGCTGAAATTTTTGCTCTGCTTTTTAGCAAGGTATCGTGATATTTGAATTGAAAAAAAAGCCTTTTTATCATCCAGATCATTATTTTCTTCTTTTTTGAAACCATATCCATTGGAAAATCTTTTTATCATCTCTCGAGCATACTTATTTTTATTAACACGGTAAGACGAAATCCAAAATCTAATTGCACTGTTGGAATGTCCCAATTTTTTTAGCGTAATTCCCAAATAAAAAAGCAAGCGGGCAAGCTCTTTTTCTTTACAGCATGGGCACTCAGCTATCGCTTTTGCCAGCTGATCCATGGCCTTTTTCGGCATATGACGTGACAAATAAAATTTGGCAAGTTTGATTTCAGAATGGTAATTCCACATTTATTCCGCTTAAAACATACTCATTCTATAAATTTTTGGCAACTTAAAATATATTTTTCTTGACGTACAATATAGTTAGATTGTAAATTAAAAAAAACAATTTGCATCTAAAGTTAAATTCTTTTAAGGAGGATTATTATTATGAAAATCAAACCACTTGTTGATAGAGTTTTAGTAAAAGTGGAGTTAGAAGATGAAAAAACAAGCGGAGGTATCTTTATACCCCAAACTGCCCAAGAAAAAACACAGCAGGGCAAAGTACTTGCAATAGGAGACTCATCCGACATCAAAGTAAAAGTAAACGATATAATCATCTATGATAAGTATGCCGGCACTACTGTTAAAGTAGACGGTAAAGAACAACTTATTATTAAAATGTCGGATATCCTCGCAATAATCGAATAAATCGGTTAATTATTAAAAAAGGAGCACCGTAATACATGTGCTCCTTTTTTATGCGAACATAAAATTCTCCATATGCAGAAGAAGATTCTTTTTACCCGCAATCGACAGTGCGGTTTCCGGCAATGAATCCAAAAAAGCTTTGCCGTAGATTTTTTTTACGATACGTGAATCAAGGATCATTACCACACCCTTATCCTGCTTGGAACGCATCAACCTGCCAAAACCCTGGCGAAACCTCATAATTGCTTCGGGCAAAGAAAACTCTGAAAAAGGATCGCCACCTTTTTGACGAACATATTCCATACGTGCGATAGTAATTGGCTCGGTGGGAACCCTGAAGGGCAATCGGCAGATTACTACCACAGACAAGGTCTCCCCGGGGCTGTCAACTCCTTCCCAAAAGGAATCGGTGGCAAAAAGAGCACTCGCGGTAATTTGTACAAATTTCTTTAGCAGCTTATTGCGGTCTTCATCACCCTGTTTGAGTACGATAATCTTTTTATCCGCTAAGCTGTCTCTGACATATGCATAGGTCGAGTTGAGCATCTCATACGAAGTAAAGAGTACCAAAGCTCTCCCCTCGAATAATTCTATAACACTTGAAATAATATCCTGTGCATACTCCTGGTATGTCTTTTCGGTTGGCATCGGAGCATCATCCGGAATACATAACAGAACCCGATCCTTATAATTAAAAGGCGACTGTAACAGAAGCTCATGGATTATTCTATCATTCACCGTTGCCAATCCCACGCGAGACTTCCAATATAAGAAATCTTTAACAACCGTAAGCGTTGCAGAAGTAAAAACCAGCGACTCGTAAGGTTCATATACGGCCTTTTTCATTACCGGTGTGATATCCAAAGGAGTAATTATAAAACGAACCGTTTTTTGTCCTCTCGAGCTTTTAAAGCTATCGAGCCAAAATATCATCTCTTTATTTTCCTTATACTTTTGAAACTGCTTGCATATTTCTACGATTCGCAGGAGACGCCTCATCTGTATCTTTATTTCCAGAACCAGGATGTCCTCTTCTTCTTTTTCACGTGCGCATTGATCTATTAATTCTCGCAAGGAATTAATAAAATCTATCAGCTGCAGTTCAAGCTCTTTTAAGGGATTTAAAAGATAACGCTCTAGCTCCGCTTGCGGACGCTCGTAAATGTAAAGGCTTTTTCCGCCCTGCAAAATATCAACCGCGGAACTGTTTAAAAGTTCCACCTTAGCAGCCAGATCATCTATAATGTTTTTTACTTTTAATACGGCAGCTTTTTTTACATTACGCTTTTCAATCGCGGGCAGCAGACCGTACACCCGCCTGGCATTTTTTCTGAAAAGTCTTTTCAGACACTTCTGTAAAGCAAATTTACTAAACTGCTCGGAAAAAAAAGATGTCGCGCTTTTTTCTATATTATGTGCTTCATCAAAAATAATTCGCTGAAACGGAGGGAGGACAGCACTGGATTTAAATCCGATACCCGCCAGACGAATAGAAAGATCGGAAAACAAAAGATGGTTATTGACTACTAAAATCTGTGCTTTGGCCGCCTGCTTTCTGGCTTTTATTACAAAGCAGTTCTCCCTCAGCGCACACCTTAATCCCAGACAGGCATCGGCCTCGGAACATACCGACAACCATACCTCGGATGATGGATAGACGGACAGATCGTCTCTGCTTCCGCTCTGCGTGGTCAGAGACCATTCGTATATCGACTCAAGTTCCTTACTCATCTCTTCAAACAGACTTAGTTCTTCTTTTGTTTCTTTGAGTCGGTTAAGACAGAGATAATTGCCTCTGCCTTTGACCAGGGCTACTTTTGGCTTTTTACCGAGTATTTTTGTTACCAGTGGAATATCTTTTTCCAATAACTGCTGCTGCAAATTGATAGTAGCTGTTGATACCACCACCCTCTCTCTGTTCTGAGTTACCCATTCAACCGCGGGTATTAAATAGGCCAGTGATTTCCCCACCCCTGTTCCCGCTTCTACAACTATAATACTACCCTGGTTAAAACTGCGGCATACACCTTTTAACATTTCAACTTGAGCTTCCCTTTCCTCATAACCGGGATAGATTTGCGAAAGCCTGCCGTCAGGCAGTAAAGTCGCGGCTAATGCCTCTTCGTTAAGCGCAACCTGCTCATCTTCTCTGACCGGCTCGGCTACTACATTAATCCGCGCTGCTTCGTTATCAATAATATAAAAACCGATACCGTCATTACCCAGTTCCGAAGCAATCGCTAAATCAGCCGCTGACGGCGTAAGTACTCCGCCCGGATGGTTATGAATAACAACCTCACCCTTCTCTAAAAACGGTTTAAGCAGCGGTACGGCTTTTTCATTACCTCTGGCAGCTATTTCAATTTCATGTACTCTGCCTTCACGATCCAGTCTGCCTACCACAAAGATTTCATTGCCCTTGTTTTCTATAACAGATAGACGCAGCTCCTCGATAATAAGTGAAGTAAGACGATCGTGAATAGTCATGAAACTCTTTTTTCCAGGTAATTCAGTAATTTTGCCAATATCCCTGCCAAGCTGTGTGTCATGCTCTTACTTACTGTCAAGATGTTTTCATGATGCAATGGAGCTTTACTCACTCCGGCGCTAAAATTAGTAATACAGGAAAGACCCAAAATTCTCATACCTAAAAAGTGTGCGGCAATTACTTCCGGTACCGTAGACATACCCGCCATATCAGCGCCTAATATGCGCAGCATTTTTGCTTCCGATCGTGTCTCATAATTAGGTCCTGCCATACACACGTACACACCCTGTTTTGTTATTTCTTTGCATAACGTTTTAGCCGTGTTCATAAGCTCTTTTGAATATACCTGATCCATATCCGGAAAACGAGGGCCAAATCCATGAAAACGCTGCCCGCGCAGTGGAGATATTCCCAGTAGATTGATATGATCTTTTATGATAACGATATCTCCCGGTTTATATTTTTTATACAACGAACCCGCAGCATTAGTTACAATTAATGTTTTCACACCGAGCCTGTGCAATACAAAAACCGGCAGTATGAGATCTTCCGGGGAATGACCTTCATAATAATGAAATCTTCCCAACATAAAAGCCTTGCCGGCAGTTAATTTAAACATACCGCTGTGGCCCTGGACGGTCGCGGCAGGAAAACCGGTAATGTCTGAAAAGGGAATATGGGTACCCTGCCATAATTTAGCCGCATCTCCCAGCCCTGAACCTAAGATGACGGCGGTATAAAGTTTGTCTTTATAATGCGCTTGAATGGATTGTACTGCCTGTTCAATACGAAGACCATAGTCTTCTATCATCTGTTGCTCCGAATTCACGGTCTATTATCTATTATTAAGCTAAATCATTAGTTTTGACAATTACCTTATTATAGTTTAATATACTACTTTTAATTTTAATTGAACCCTGTTACTATGGGATGTGGAGAAACTTTAAGTATGTCTGAGTTTTCATATATTAGAAATATAGGTATTATGGCTCATATTGATGCGGGTAAAACCACTACTACCGAAAGAATTCTTTTCTATACCGGAAAAAGCTACAAGATCGGAGAAGTCGATAACGGTGAAGCAACTATGGACTGGATGTCGCAGGAACAGGAGCGCGGCATTACCATTACATCCGCCGCCACCACCTGTTTTTGGCAGGACAAGCACATCAATATAATCGATACACCCGGTCATGTCGATTTTACTGCCGAAGTGGAAAGAGCACTACGCGTTCTGGATGGGGCCGTCTGTATTTTCTGCGCCGTAGGAGGTGTTGAGCCCCAATCCGAGACTGTCTGGCACCAGGCCGACACCTATCATATTCCACGTTTGGCTTTTATTAACAAAATGGATCGTATCGGAGCGGATTTTTTCCTCGTTCTTAAAGAGATGGGAAAAAAGCTGAAGACAGATCCCCTGATCCTGCAGCTCCCCATAGGCAAGGAATCGGATTTCGAAGGAGTTATCGATTTATTAACTATGCAAGAAATACGCTGGGATCAAAATGATTTTGGCACAACCTTCATGTTTTCCGAAATAGCCGAAAACCGCAAAGATGAAGCTTTGACCTATCACGAACAACTTATAGAAACAGTGTCCGGGCTTTCGGATGAGATTGCAGAACTCTATCTGGAGGGCAAAGATATACCTGCGGATATCGTAAAAGCGGCAATCCGCAAAGGTACCATCGCGAGGTTGTTTACACCCGTGCTCTGCGGTGCTTCGTTGAAAAATATCGGGGTACAGCCGCTGCTGCATGCCATTGTGGATTATCTTCCCGCACCGGACGAACTCCCCCCCATCGACGGTATCCATCTGAAAAACAACCGACAGATTCACATACCGTGTAAAATAGACGCCTCACCGCTGGCACTGGTCTTTAAAATTCAAACGGACAGAGAAGCGGGCTTACTCAGTTATATACGTATGTACTCAGGCACATTAAAAAAGGGTGACGCGGTTTTTAATTTTAATAAAAAGAAAAGAGAGCGCATACACCGGCTATTACGCATGCATTCCAATCGCTCCACTCAGATAGACGAGATTAAGGCAGGCGATATCGCCGTTATCGTCGGCTTTAAACTGGCTCAAACAGGAGATACTATCGGCAGCGAAGGTTTTCAAATTGCGCTGGAGCGTATTACCTTTCCGGAACCGGTAATCTCAGTCGCAATAGAGCCGAAAACATTATCTGAAAGTAAAAAATTAAAAGATACCCTCGATCTTCTGGCCAAAGAAGATCCGACGTTTACCGCAAAGGAAAATGAAGAAACCGGCCAGTTGATTATTTCCGGTATGGGCGAACTCCATCTTGATGTGCTGGTAAACCGCCTGACCAATGATTATAAAATCCAAGCTAAAGTGGGAAAACCGCAAGTTTCTTATCATGAATCTATCAGTAAAGAGTGTGTTTATACTGAAAAATATCATAAAGTAATTGCTGGCAAAGAGAATTCCGCTGAAATTACCTTGAAAGTCGCTCCCCGCTCCAGAGGTCAAGGCAACAGCTTTACAAGCCGTATCGAACCAGCTAAACTACCTCAGGAATTTATTAATGCTGTGGAGCGCGGTGTAAAAAATTCCATGGAATCCGGTACAAACTACGGATATCGCACCATTGACATCAGTGCGGAATTAGTAGACGCGGTATACAGCCTGACTACCGCCTCAAGCTTAGCCTTTGAAGCAGCCGGTGCCATCGGTTTTGATGCTGCGTGCCGTAAAGCTCAACCGATTCTTTTAGAACCGATTATGACAGTCGATGTGTTTACTCCAAAAGAATTTATAGGCGATGTAATAGGCAATCTTAATTCACGGGGCGGTAATATCATCAGCATTACCAGCAAAACCACCATAGAGCATGTTCAGGCCGAAGTGGCTTTAAGCAAAATATTCGGTTATTCCACCTCGCTGCGTAGTATTACCCAAGGGAGAGCTACTTTCGCCATGGAATTCAGACATTTCGCAAAAAAGCAGGATTAGTGTATTCTCTTTTTGGGAAAATTGAGTGTAAAACGAATACAGTTTTGTAAAAAAGAGAAATGGAAAACCTATGAATTCACACGATTATGTAAAAACAGATAAAATTGCGCATTATTGCGGAGTAGCGGGTATTGTTTCTGAACATGAAATCAATATACCGGAGAAACTTTTTTATCCGCTTTTTGCCTTACAGCACAGAGGGCAGGAAAGCGCGGGTATCTCCTATAATAATCGGGGACAGCTTATTTTTTACAAAGATTTGGGTATGGTATCACAAGTCTTATCCCGTTATTTGCACGAAGAGCACCCTTCAGCCGTGGGAATAGGACATGTGCGCTACTCCACTCAGGGTGCCAATAAGTTGGAAAACGCCCAGCCTATAACAGTCACATGTAATAAAGGTCAGATATCACTCGCTCATAACGGAAATATCAGCAACTCTGTAAATTTGAGAGATTATTTGTTTAAAAAAGGTTCCATTTTTCAAAGCACCTCGGATAGCGAACTCATCCTGCACCTTATTGCCCGCTCCAAACAGAATAACTTTAAACAGGCATTAATAGAAACCCTTAATTCATTAGAGGGTGCTTTTACCATGCTGCTCATTCATGAAGACACCCTTTATGCCATTCGCGATCCGTTGGGATTCAGACCCCTTGTTATGGCGACTGCACAGGATATGACCGTGTTTGCTTCTGAAAGCTGTGCACTGGATACCATGCGCCTCACAGACTATAAACAGATTGAACCGGGCCAGATGGTAATCGTAAAAGGCAAAAGAATAGTTACAGAACAATATACACCATGCAAAAAAAGAAGTTATTGCATATTTGAGCTTATTTATTTTTCCAGACCCGATTCTACAGTCTTCGGCTATTCCGTACATATGCTGCGAAAAAAATTGGGCAAGGCACTGTCCGAGATTGACGAGCGTCCCGGCGAGTTGGTTATAGCTGTTCCTGATTCGGGTAACAGTGCGGCGATGGGTTATGCTGCAGCTTCAGGGATCGCTTTAGAACACGGACTTACCCGCAATCATTATTCGGGCCGCACCTTTATTCAACCTACCAAAGAAATGAGAGAGTTCGGAGTACGAATGAAGCTTCACCCAATTAGAAAGGCCATTGATGGAAAAAAAATTACCCTTATAGACGATTCAATCGTACGCGGAACGACAAGTAATATTTTGGTACGCTTACTCCGTGAAGCCGGAGCCAAAGAGGTGCACCTGCGCCTGTCTTCACCGGAGATTAAACATCCCTGT
>Ga0315549_1002681_pt1 | contig 16622 bp, 22 predicted proteins | sample SalMarSW160200MG_FD_203101 | JGI IMG/M metagenome (GOLD analysis project Ga0315549, IMG submission 203101) | Salt marsh sediment microbial communities from the Plum Island Ecosystem LTER, Massachusetts, United States - Salt Marsh Sediment SW1601-200 ... | reverse complement strand
CATCTTATCCCCTCATATTTAATGGACTTATTTCGAAGGGATATTTATTTTTATATGATTTTTTTCAAAATTTTACTTCAGAAAGTGAATCGCTGCTCAAAATCGTTATTACGCAAGAGGTCTAATGACCTAGAAAGTCAGGGAATGAAGTTCTTTGCCACCACGTATATTTCAGAGCTTCTCTTTCTTGATGCCTCCGGGGAATGTGGTTTTACCATGCTGAAATATCTTCTCACATCACTAAGAAACTGAGGATAATCTTCTCCGACAAATACTTTGCACACAAAATTACCGTTATTCGAAAGCAGTTTGCACGCTGCATCCAGAGCGGTTTTGGAAAGCCATACACTTCTCGCCTGGTCCATGCTATAATTCCCTGATAAATTGGGCGACATATCGGATATGACAGTATTGATGACTACATCGGCATCCTCCGCTTCACGTTTTAGCTGCTCCAGTGTTCCATCATCGGTCATATCACCGTGGATGAATTTTACGCCTTCAATCGGTTTTATTTTCTGAATATCAACAGCAATGACTCTTGCACCAAGATTGACAGCCACTTGACTCCACCCCCCCGGGGCAGCGCCCAAGTCTATGACAAAATCCCCCGGTCTGATAATATTATATCTCTTGTTTATCTGTAGAAGTTTATACGCGGAGCGCGCCCGATACCCCTCACTCTTTGCACTTCTGTAATAGTGCTCTCTTTTCAGTTCCCTGTACCATCTGGTGGGCATTGCAAAGTATGAATTAAAGCACGATATCCAAGTCGAGCTTCTCTGCCAGCTCTTTGTATCTGTTTCTTATGGTTACTTCAGTTACTCCTGCAATATCTGCAACCTCTCTCTGTGTCTTTCGTTCCCCGCACAAAATTGATGAAATGTATATTGCAGCTGCTGCAACGCCTGTGGGCCCTCTGCCACTTGTAAGCTCCTTGTTCTCAGCCTGCTGCAGTATCTCTAGGGCTTTTGACTTTATGTCCTCGCTGAGGGAAAGTTTGCTGCAGAATCTTGCCGTATAATCCTGCGGAGACGTCGGCATGAGTTTCAATATGAGTTCCCGGGCAATGAAGCGGTAAGTTCTACCTATCTCTTTTCTATCCACTCGTGATGAATTTGCTATCTCATCCAAGGTGCGCGGCACACCACACTGCCTGCATGCAGCATAAATGGCAGCAGCGGTAACACCTTCAATCGAACGACCCCTTATGAGATTCTTCTCCACTGCCCTGCGGTATACCATGGCAGCTGCCTCACGTACGTTCCTTGACAGTCCCATGTCCGATGATATTCTGTCCAGCTCGGAAAGAGCGGATGCAAGATTGCGTTCCGATGCACTTCCCACCCTTATTCTCCTCTGCCACTTCCTCAACCGGTAAAGCTGTGCCCTGTTCCTTGTCGGGATTGATTTGCCGTAACTGTCTTTATTTTTCCAGCCTATCATGGTGGAGAGACCTTTATCGTGAACTGCATAGTTCATCGGAGCACCTGTCCTTGCCCTCTTATCTCTCTGTTCAGGATCAAATGCCCTCCATTCGGGCCCGTGGTCTATATATGAATCGTCTATCACCAAACCGCAGTCCCTGCAGACCAGTTCTCCCCTTTCGTAATCCTGAACAAGACGTGTTGACCCACACTCTGGGCATTTACTTATTTCCTCTATCTCAACTTTCTTATTTCTTGACATCTTACCCCCAAAGTTTTTAAACCTTTTGCTTTCGAATGTGGAAGTTATATATAATGTTTTCTGTGAAAGCGGCGCGTTGAATAGTCAAAAGGATAACTCCATTCATAAATTTGGGAAAAGAAACAGAACGCCTACAAATTAACATTGCCTGATATATTGTAAAATAAAAATTTCTTTGCAACCCTTTAAAAAAGGTCTGCATCCTAAAATTTCTTTTCTTTGGGGCAAGTTTTCTTTTTGGGGTGAAGCACTTTTTCTTTTTAAAAAAGAAAAAGGGCTCTTTTTAAGCAAAATTTAAATAAATGCAACCCCATGTATAAGAGGAGATAAGGATGGGATTATTCGAAAAACTAAGGATAAAGCTTCGATCCATTTTTGGGAAGAAGCACGTAAGGATAGGCATATATGGCCCCCCGAACGCAGGGAAAACCACCCTTGCAAACAGAATATCGAGGGATTTTACTGGAGATGTAGTCGGTTCCGTATCTGAGATACCTCATGAAACCAGAAGAGCGCAAAAGAAGGATAATGTAATAATAAAAGATGGTAGTGCATTGCTTACAATAGATATCATAGACACGCCAGGGATAGCAACAAAGGTGGATTTCCATAATTTTATGGAACATGGAATGGATGAGGAGGATTCTAGAAGAAGAGCGAAGGAGGCGACCGAGGGGGTAATAGAAGCAATAAGATGGCTTGATAATGTGGACGGAGTTGTTCTGCTCATGGACAGTACAAAAAATCCTTTTACACAGGTAAATGTTACAATAATAGGCAATCTCGAGGCAAGAGACCTGCCAGTGCTGATAACGGCAAACAAAATTGACCTGGATGGTTCCTCGCCTGCTACTATAAAATCAGCGTTCCCACAGCATGATGTGGTTCCCATTTCCGCGTTGACGGGATACAATATGGAAATGTTATATGATGTTATGGTAAAATTATTTGGAAAATCAAGGAGGAAATAATATGGCTGAAACAAAGGTAAATTTGATTTCCCATCAAAAGCTTGAGAGCATGACGGCAGATGAAAAGATAGATTATATCTTGGGTGAAGTGAAACACGGAGAAGTGATGATCCTTGAGAGAGGACTCACGCCAGAGGAGCAGTCAAAGCTAATAGAAAAGACGATGAAAGAGATAAATCCCGATAAGTTTATTGGAATAGAAATGGAGAGTTACAGGGAAGATGGCAAGTTAAACTGGTTGCAGAAGATGATGGGCAAAATACGTCCCCCGCGTATGACCGTTATAGGACCTGCAGATAAGCTGAAGACGATACAAAAGGACAATGACATCATAAAGACAGTTATATTGGGGAGGTAAAATGTCTCACCAGTGCCTGAAATGCGGAAAAGTATTCGAGGACGGCTCTGCCAGCATTCTGAAGGGCTGCCCTGAATGCGGCGGGAAAAAATTTTTTTACACGAAAAAGCCGCTGAGTGAAAAGGAACGTCAGAAACTGCTGGATGAGAGCAATGTTGACCTGGAGTCGATAGGAGATATAATTAGGGCGCGGGTCGATGAGAAGAAGGAAGAATGGCTCCGCATAGAACCGAAAAACGTGAAGGAAATACTCCATGAGATAGAAAGAAAGAGAAAGGAGGTTGCCAAAAATATATCCGAGCACAAAGGCGATGTCGAGAGTATATCCGTTGAGGGAAGGGGCAAATACCGTATAAATCTGAAGAAGCTCATGGATGACGAGTCCATTATAATACAGAAGGACGGTTCGTACATGATACACCTGCCATCACTACTCACGAAGGGCAGGGAGAAATAATATATACCAAATTTTGATGCCTTTACAAGATGAGAATAGAGGATGTGGAGATAACAAAATGTATATTCAGAGAGTTCAGTGACCGATTCGTGAATTCAACAAGTATGGATGTTGCAGTTGTCGGTGCGGGTCCCTCCGGGCTTACGGCCGCACGCTACCTGGCAGATGCAGGGAAAAAAGTCTGTGTATTTGAACGCAAAGTCTCGCCGGGGGGCGGGATGTGGGGCGGCGGCATGAGTTTTCCTGTCATCGTCGTTCGGGAGGATGGTAAAGAAATTCTGGAGGAGGTGGGAATAAAATGCAGGAAAAGGGGCAACTACTTTGTTGCAGATTCAATAGAGGCAACTTCCAAGCTTATCGCAGGGGCGGCGGATGCAGGGGCGACCATATTCAATTCTATTACGGTTGAGGATGTGATGGCCAAAGAAGGAAAAATATGCGGTATCGTTATAAACTGGACGGGCGTGCTTGCGGCGGGTATGCATGTGGATCCTCTTTCGCTAGAGGCAAAGGCTGTTGTTGACGGAACGGGTCATCCCTCAGAAATTTGTCGCATAGTCGAGGAAAAGACAGGGTTGAAAACTTCATCGGGAAAAATAGAGGGGGAAAAATTCATGTGGGCAGATAAAGGGGAGAAAAAGACCGTGGAAAACACCGGAGAAGTTTATCCCGGGCTGTACACTACGGGTATGGCATCCAATGCTGTGATGGGCGCTCCCCGCATGGGTCCCATATTTGGCGGTATGCTATTATCGGGCAAAAAAGTGGCGGAGATGATACTCGAAAAAATCTGAGAAACATAGGACACCGGGGGCGAGAATAGAAATACCGGGGAGTGCCAATACTGCCAGGAACGCCGTTGGGATAATGTTGTGTGATATCTGAATCGAAACGATTGAAGTGATTGAATTATTGGAATCGGCGATATAACATTATAATATCAACGGCATGGTAAGAGCGAGAATATAATACGGGATGCACAGTATAAATTGAGAGGGGGTGATATGCGCATTCATCCATGTCCATCTGCAGGTGAAAAGATTTTACCTTCGCTTTACCTCTATTTTATCCCCTGCATAGATTCTCATGCCGTCTTTGGCCGACACTGTTGGCACACCGGTCTTTTCAGTTATCCAGGTGGCCTGCTCCGCCGCACGGGGGATAACCTTCATTCCCAAGTGGGTGAGTATGGCGAATTCGGGCTTGACCCCGTCTATCAATTCAGCTGCGTCCTCTGTTGACATGTGAAACGGAATTTTTCTATCCAGGGGACGCGTCATACATACTATTAATACTCTTGCACCTTTATGGGCATCTACCAGCCCGTCAAAAAATTCGGTGTCACTTGTGTATGATATTATTCCGTTATTGAGATGCATTTTGAATCCGACAGTTGTTGTATCCGAATGATGAGCAGGAGTTATTTCCACTTTGTACCATTCCTTCAGCGTAAAGCTATCTCCCGGATGGGCTACTTTTTTCTCCCGTACAATGGACTGGTGATAATTGGAGAGGGGACGGTATTCGCTCTTTCCGCTCAATACACTTTCGCTTCCGATGAGAATACCTCTGCGGTATTTCCCGCCCATGGTCATTGCATCTATAAGTACCTCGGCGTCACTATAGTGATCAAGATGGCAATGGGAGACAAGAATTGCATCTGTCTGTGTGGGGTCAAGTCCCAGGTCGTACATTTTTACCAGTGCGCCGGGGCCGGGGTCTATGTGCATGAGTATTCCCCTATCTGCTACGTATATGCCGCCAGTTGCCCTTTTCTGTAACATTGTGGCAAATCTGCCACCGCCAGTTCCTATAAATGTCAGCTTAGTCATCAAATCTATATACCAGTCTCTCTATTATAGTTTGGTGATATGGTGGACGTAATATCCCTTATCGTAGGATTTGTAGTGGGGATTATAGCAGTCTCTATAGCTATTGAATTGAGCTGGAAAAAGGAGGAGACGGTGGAGACATGCAAAATCGCCAAGAAGTGGAGTCTGTCGGAAATGAGAAACCCGCTCATCGTTGCGGAAAAACTGAAGATGGATGTACCAAGCGGTTCGAAAGTCGTGGTAAGAGTTGATACCGCCTTTTCCAAAGGTGCAAAACAGAATCCGGATGTGAATGGGAATTTTGCCCTCGGGAATGACAGGGCTTTGATCTTCTCGGGAGAAATAAGAGAAGGACAGCTTGCCTTCCGCACTGTCGACGAGCGTATTATGAGAAACCTGCGGACATCATTTAATCAGTTCTTGGAAGGGAAAGAGGAGGAGGGGGCAACGGCAAAAATCAAGGGCAAGGAAACAGTGACTGTAAGGGGCATCGTCAAAGCTGTTGTACCGTACAGGGAGAATTATCTTATCCGTCTTTCATATGACAAAGGAATTATAGGAATTCTCGTAGATGAGAAGATGGAAGTGGAGGGCAAAAGGATAGAGGTGGAGGGAAAGATGGTCGGGGATGAGCGGCCATTCATAAAAGCATACCATCTGGAACTATTGGAGTAAAATGAGTATTCTGATAAAAAATGCCCTCATATTGACCCAGAATGAAAAAAGGGGGGTAAGAAGAGGGGATATCTACATAGAAGACGATGTCATATCGGAAATATCAGAAGGAATATCAGCCGAGGCAGAGTATGTCATAAACAACAAAATGGTGATACCCGGGCTGGTTAATACCCACACTCATCTGCCAATGACCCTGATGCGCGGCTATGGCGACGATTTGCCGCTGGAAGAGTGGCTGACTACGAGAATATGGCCCGTGGAAAAAAAACTGAATGAAAAACTTATAAGAACGGGAACACGCCTTGCCCTGCTTGAGATGATGACTACCGGAACTACATGCCTTGCCGACATGTATTTTTTTGAAGATGCGATAGCAGAAACCTGCAAGGAAATGGGCATGCGTTCCTATCCGGGCTTTTCAATCATCGATTTTGATACCGCCGAAATGAAGAAGGAGCGAATGTTGCCCGAATGCGAGAAGTTTATCAGGAAATGGAGAGATGATGAGTTAGTTACACCGGTTATCGCTCCCCATTCAACATACTCTTGTTCCTCCGAGACATTGCAGAAGTCATCGGAGATGGCAGTGAAATACGGTACTTTTCTTCATACGCACTGTTCCGAAACGAGAAAGGAGGTTTATGACATCGTCGAGCGTTACGGTTGCCGCCCGCTCGAGCAGCTTAAAAGGAACGGCATACTCACCGAAAAGACGATACTTGCCCACTGCGGGTGGATAACAAAGGAAGAGGTTAGAGAGATAAGCCAAGCCGGGGCATGTGTTTCTCACAATCCCGTGAGCAATATGAAGCTCGCAACCGGAGGCTATACACCCTTGCCGGAACTGTTCGATGCAGACGCATACGTTACCCTCGGCACGGACGGGGCCGCCAGCAATAACAAGCTGGATATGTTCGAGACTATGAAGTTTGCAGCCCTAATTCACAAACAACACAGATGGAATCCGAGTATTGTTACCGCCCAGCAGACACTGGATATGGCTACGGTCAATGCAGCAGAATTTCTGGGCATGAATGCAGGGAGCATCGAGGAAGGAAAGAAAGCAGATTTGATATGTCTTGATATGAGTGCACCGAACCTTTTGCCAATGCACAATCCTGTTTCTCATGTTGTCTATGCCGCATCTGGTTTCAATGTGAGTGACGTCATAATCGATGGAAAAATGATTATGAAGGATAAGAATTTCATTACCGTCGATAAAAATAAAATTCTGGAAGAGGCAGAGGAGACAAAGGAGGGACTGGTGGGCCGTGAAATTAAAAAAGCGAAATAAGTTTTTACTGGCTTTATGCAGGTTCCTCGGATTGAACATATAAACAAAACCTTTATGGATTACCATACTTACACGATAAATAGGAGTTTTTATGTAGGATAACATGGAAACTATTTTTAAAAACCACCCTATACAGGATAGTGAATAAGCAAGAAGAGGGATATGAATATCTCAAACACGTTACTGAAGAAACTTTTATAAGAATATACAATGAAGCCATAAAAATTGGAGGGGCCTGGGATAGCAGGATAAGAGAGCCGGGTTCTCTTTTTCATATTACAGAGATTCTTAAAAAGATGGTAGAAAAGAAAGAGGATATGACGATCATAGTAGCGAAGCTTATGGCATTCATAATAAAAGAGCACCCATTTTGGGATGGCAACCACAGAACAGCCTTTGAAACTGCCCAACTCATTTTAAGAGCATTCGGTTACGAAATGATAATAGGCAGAGGGGAAGCTGAGAGATTCATAAAATCAGTAGATAAGCCAACGATAAAAGAGGATATTATTATGGAATGGATTAAAAGGAATGTGCAGCCTATTCAAGATTAAGCAAGAGCTTCCAGGATCTCTTTATCCTTTTTGATGCCTTCTTTTAAGGTTTTTCCAAACCATTTCTCAAATTTTTCCTCTCCATCCATCATTTTCATTATATCCGTCTAATTATTAAATCTTTTTGTTTCCAACTGCTGCAATTCCCAGCATTGCCATACACGGCTTAGTCAGAGTAAGGAGGAAGGCATTTTGGGAGGGGGCTGGTATGATTCACCTTTTTGAGCTTAAACTCCTCTGTTTCAATAAATTCAAACTCCAGCCATAAAAGACTTTTTAATTAATTATGTGTTTCTTAATTTGTGGCAAATACTGTAAACTGGGATAGAATAGAACGTTGGTTAATAATTGCACTTTTAATAATTTTATTTTTTCCAACCACTATTGAAATACTACCGAATTTTATTGGGACTGAAAAAATCTCAGATATTGGCATTACCTCACATGTTTCCGGGAGAGGGTATCTTTCAATTAATCTTCTTGAATCAACGAGTATGAAAACATTAAATATCTCTTCAATTCCTTCTAACAAAAATTTTACCTATTGGGGCCATATTATAGCCATTAATTATGGAGACGTAGACACTTCAATAGATTTATATGTCAATTCAGAATTTTCTCCTCTTATATTTTCAAACATGTTCAAAAAAAATCAATCCAAGTCATTGAAAGTTGGTAAAAATCCAAATATTTCAGATATATCGATAAGGATTTATATAGGTGTAAATTCTACTTATCATCGTAATTTTGTTAACTTATCTGACCTAACCGAAAATCGGTTTCATGCTGGAATTATTAAACCTAATGAAGAATTGATGTTTTTTTATTATGTTAAAAAATTTAACGATACTGCCACAGGGGAATTTATATCAGATTTTACTGTAATTCATGAAGGATCAGGTGTTGGAGACTTTCCAAATACATATAAGAAATATATAAATATTGAAGAGACGCACCTTGGAAATATTATCAAAGAAAATTTGGAGTTTAATATTAAATTTATAACAATTGAAAAAACTTTGGTATTAGAGGGAGGAAATCAATCTAACCAATCTAAAATCTATAACTTTGATGAAAGTTTTTACGTCACTGGAAAAAGCTATTGTTTTCCATTTGAAATCTTAAGAGGCTCTAAAAAAATATCTGATATTAAATCTGCTCCTTATTATAGCCTGATAAATAAACATTTAAAATTTACGACTTTAGATTGGGAAATTAGTATTGATGAAGAAAATGATGAATTAAATATCAGTCTTGAAAGGGTGAGGGAGCGAAATATATTTTATTTCATATTGCTTTTATCGGGTTTAACATTAGTTTATCGAATTTATGTTTACAAAAAAAGCAAAAAAAGCGATTCTCTTGACAAAAGCAAAACCTTGGGGCTAATTCCAATAATCTCAATTGTAATTTATTATATCACCTACACATCCCCTTCTATAATAAATATTGGAAATATTATGTTAATTCTGTCTGCAATTTTAGTTTACCATGATAAAGTAATTATATTATTGAGTGAGCCATTCTCTTTCAAAGTTTCCTAAAATTAGGAAATATTTGCATTTTACACTAACACTTTCTTTATCTTGAACTCTCCATAACCTATGGACGTAAATTCCAAATAATCCCCTTCGTTTATATCATGGAATTGAGCAATTTGAGAGGGAATCGTTACAGCCAGACTTTCTGTTAATAAGTTATGTTGTATGTTGTTCTCCAAATTAATTTAATTGTGTTATAAGCAAATCAAACTATATCTTAACACTGATTATGCCGTCAACAGCAAATTGAGTATTTTTGTGTGACTTCAATATCGTTATGTATGGTTTTGGAAACAAAGGAGTGATAGTCATCAATGGTGTTCCTTTTTCCCTTAATTTTCAATTTTTTCTATCAGTTCATTAGTTAACCCGCAGCATGCAGGTATTTTTTTTATGGCATACCCCCTATCCCTGGCATATTCAACAGCATTCTTTGACGGAAGGGCGATATCTATTATACCCTCCTCTATTGCTGCCATCTCGATTTCCGGCATGCCGCGGGGACGCATACAACCCAGTGATGTCTCCAGTCCCTGCATCCGCGTCTTCCTCATTATGGCCTTTATGTCTTCAATTGATGGTATTCCTATATTTTCGAAATCTGTGCCCTTTGTAGGAAGTATGATGTTTAAGACGACTTTTTTGATGGGAACGGTCTCCAATACTGCAAGGGCAGAGTGTTCCCCCCTGATGTTTCCGTAGTGCAGCCCGACCGTGATATGGGGAGTGACCGTGATGCCCGCAGAAATCAGGTTATCCAGGCTTTCAACATATCCATTCATGCCATCAAGTCCTATCACCTTCCTGACCGTCTCATCACTCCCCACCACATCGATAAAGGCGATATCACAGGCATCGACAAGCCTATGAGACATATCTCTATCTATATATCCCGTATGGACGGCAATAACAAGATTTGTTTCTCTTTTGATTGCCCTTAGAGCGTCCACCGCCCATTCAAGCCCCATTATCCGTCCTTTCCTGTCGCTACCCCCGCTTACAAGTATACCTTTTCCTCCCATCTCCTCCAGTTCCTTGCAGAATACGGACAATTTTTCGGGGCTTTCTATCCTTGTCATGCCCCTCAGGTATTTTCCCATGCAATGCCTGCACATCAACATGCATCCTTTCGACAATGAAATTGGGGGAAAGAGCGGCTTTGGGTAATATGCACGAAAAATCATCTGCACTCCTCAAGAAAGTTCTGGAATATCTGGGCACCGTATTCGGTATGCTCCACCTCCGGATGAAACTGCAGGCCGTAAAGTGGTTTGTCTTCATGTTTCATCGCCTGCACCTTGCAGTTCCCGGATGATGCAAGTAGTTTGAAATTCTCCGGTATCATAGTGACTTCGTCATTATGAGATTCCCATACGATCATCCTTCTCGGCAAGTTTTTGAATATTCCGTTCCTCTCGGTGACCGATATTTCTACCCTCCCGAATTCGGGAATTTTTGCAGGTTCGCACCTCCCGCCAAAATGCCTTGCCATGAACTGATGACCCGCACATATGCCGATTATAGGGCAATCACCATTATCCAGATATTTCCCGCAATTTCCAAGGTCACCAGAAAGCCCTATTCTTGGTGCCCCTCCCGAGAGCACCATGCCATCTGCATCTGGAATTTCCTTAAGTGATGTTGTATTCGGTATGATTTCCGCCTCGACTTCAAGGTAACGAAGTGTTCTCCATTCCCTATGTGTCCACTGCCCGCCATTGTCAACAACATATACTTTCATAGATTATTAACCTGTTTCGCCATTTTAATATTTCTCCAGATTTATGCGGGGGGAGCGATTCGAACGCTCGAAGGCCTGCACCACAGGGTCCTAAGCCCTGCCCCTTTAACCGCTCGGGTACCCCCGCAACACAATTAGTATCATATCTCGATATTTAGGCTTTAATGCTTATATCTCCAGAATCTTCTTCGTTATCGGGGCAAAATTAAAATCTTTTATGACGACCGATTTATTCAAGCCGTAAGTCCTTATCACCGGACTTTTTGCCATCCATTTTTCCCTTTTCAAAAACTGCATCTTCTCTACCTTATCGGTTTTATATTCCTCGTAACTAGAGTATACCCCCAGGATTACTGCCTCGAATCTCCTTGTTGCCATGAATATTACGCTATCATTCAGCAGGGATTTTATGCCATCACTGTCAAACTCCGGTGGACTTGAAGGGTCATATCTTATATGATAGAATGCCATTATTTCAAATCCTATCTTTGTCAGATTTGGTATCTTCATTGTTTTTATATATCCATTTTCTTCAAATCTTCTTCTCATTCTTGAAACAGTATGCCGTGATATATTAAGGATTTCCCCTAATTTTTTATCGGCCTCCTCGGGATACCTAACCAATCCGTAAAATACGTGTTTTTCATTCTCGGTCAAATGAATTCTTTCGCTTTTTTCAAATGGTATTTCATCCGCCACATCCACATCTATACCAAAGTGTTTTTTCAGCAGAGGCGAGCAGCAGAAAAAACGGTATATATTGCTTATGTCAAATGGAAATATCACTTCCGTTGGATATTCCTTCTCCAGCAATCCGAGTTTTCCGAAGGTCCCCGTGCGGACATCATTTATCTTTCCGATATTTGTGTAATCCTTTGACAGGCTCAATGAAAAACCCTTTTCAAATTCGCCCAAGGAAAAGAACAATTCTTCCGACACCTCTATTTTCTCCTCGGTTATTTCAATCCTTTTTTTCAGGGGAATAACGGGATTGAAATTTGTATAGGCAATCGCCAGAATTTCGCATCCAAAATCTTGGAGCATGGGCAGTCTTATCATTCTGAAGTAGTTGCGCCCCATCAATCTCCGTCTTATGGAGATTACCGTGGAATGCTTCAAATCCAATTTCTCTGCGAGTTCCCTGTCATGCAGTTGCGGGTATCTCACTAACCCGTAAAGAACAAGTTTTTCGTTTTCCGTTAGTTTACTTCTCATGCATAGTGAATGCCATCTGAAATTAAAATTTTTCCATTTACATTAAAATGAGGAAATATAATAATAAAATGTAATATCGCCGGGAAATATATGCTTTTTTTGTATTTTTAATAGCGGAAAAATTATTATATTGTGCTTAGTGTTCTCATGCCTTCTCGAGTCCAGCAACAATTATATAATCTGCAGGAATAGTTTTGAAGGAAAACCGGCACACAAACATGATGAACAAGGTGAATTTACCAAAAAAATCGTTTTATACAAAAAAGCTTGCGGAGGGATGCAAGTATTGTGAGAAAGGCTCGAAGATGGTGCTGCTGGTCACGGGGCTGTGCCGCTCAAACTGTTTTTACTGTCCACTCTCCGAGGAAAAGAAAAATAAAGATATCATCTATGCCAATGAATTGTTGGTTAGGGAAAAAGAAAATATTCTAGAGGAGGGGGAGCTGATGGAGGCGGAGGGCACAGGCATAACTGGGGGAGACCCGCTTGATGTTATTGACAGAACGGTCAGAATCATAAGGATGCTCAAGGAATATTTCGGTGACAGGCACCATATACACCTCTACACTTCAGTAATGAACAGGGAAAAGGCGGAGGGGCTGGCGGAGGCGGGGCTGGATGAAATCAGATTCCATCCTTCCATAGCTTTATGGGGTAAAATTGAAAATAGCGGCCTGAAAAAAGTTGTTTCGGATTTGCCCATGGACACGGGAATAGAAATACCTGTCATACCTCACATGAAAAAAGAAACGAAGCACCTGCTAAAATCGGTGGAGGGATACGACATAAATTTTATCAACCTCAACGAGCTCGAATTTTCGGAAACAAACTTTGAGGCAATGGAAGTATACGGGTATGCCGTGAAAAACGATATATCAAATGCAGCAAAGGGCAGCGAGGAGATGGCATATGAAATGCTTGACTGGGACATATCACTTCCCATCCATTACTGCTCTTCATCCTTCAAGGACGGCATCCAGCTTAGAAGGAGGATAATGAGAAGGGCAAGAAATATTGCAAATCTTTATGATGTAATCACCGAGGACGGAACACTGCTTAAAGGAATAATTGTTGCGGACAGAGATTCAATCGGGAAAATAATGACAGACTTTTCGATAGGCTCAGCCATGATAAAATGGGATTATGAGAAGAAAAGAATAGAGACATCACCCTTCATACTGGAAGATATATCCTCTGAATTGCCCTATGAATGCTATATCGTGGAGGAATATCCAACAGCAGATAGACTTGAGGTCGAGAGAGAACCGGTATGAGGGTGTGCAAATGTTAAATCATGCATATGGTTTTGAGAAGTTTTTTTGAGGAGTTTGAATGAATGAAGTGTGACTGCGCATCATTCGGTGTGCAATCAGGATGGCTACTTTTTCTTTGCTTCTTTTTCCATCAGCTTCTTTCTCTCCTTCGACGTACGACCCGTCACTTCGAACAAAAAGTCATTCCAATTCTTTATAATATCGACACTTCCCGACACGCCTGCAACGGGCTCCGTATCAATAATAAGGACACTTTTATCCCTTTTTATGTGCACTTTTCCTATGCCGTTCGCGACAAAATCCATCCCCTGCTCCACATCTCCGTCAACTCCGAAATGATTTTTTAATATGGCATGCAAATCGGGTTTGTGGCCTTTCTTTATCGAATATCCACGCATGCTATTGAAATGGCTTTTCCACTATAAGAGTTACCCTGTTATAACACGATTCAACACGGCAATTAACCCAATTTTTATATACCAATTTATATTGCCATACAAGCTTATGCCGGCGTAGCTCAGTCTGGTGGAGCACTCGGCTGTTAACCGAGCGGCCACCGGTTCGAATCCGGTCGCCGGCGCTCTTCTTCGCATTTTAAAATCCGTGCCTGCGGCGTGAAATATCTGTCCAATATGTTTTTAAATAATCTACGGCTTAATGTTTCTGAGGTGAAAAAATGGTGAAGGCAATATGGAAAAAAGGAATGGTTGTGGCGGCAGTTGTGATGTTATGCTTCCTTGGTGTAACGCCGTCTCTGGGGGGATATGCTGCCACGGAAATGAAGGAGCGGAGCAACGCAACAACCGAAGATGTACAGGAGAGCGTTATAAAAATCGAGGTTAATGAGTATAAGCCGGACGGCACCATCGAAACAACATCCGTGCCACTGGCACAGGGCGGGGTCAACGAACTTAAGAAGGCATTGCTTCTGGCGAAAAACAGCGATGAACGGTTTGACGTGCTTAAAGAATACGGACTCATTCCAGAGGAGGAAACACTTGATGACCTTAAGCAGGGAATGTGTGAAAGGGCGGAATTAATGGGAATCACGCCCGAAAAGGTAGAGAAGCTGAAACCTGTAATCAAACAGAGACCACCCATCATGCTTGATTTCTTCAGCAAGATTGATACGGCATATTTATTCGGCGGCTCGGTACGCATCGGTTCGTCAGCACTTATCGGTTACCTGAATTTTCTGCGTGGCTGGAATCTACCGAAGGCGGATTTCTTTGATGTTTCCTGGGGATTGCTCGGTATGGTAAACAGCAAGGGGCTTCTGGTGGAACATTCGATGAGTACTTTCCCGGGATTTGTATGCCTGACAGGGTTTGTCGGTTACAATGTCAAATTACCGCTGTTTGCAGGTGTTTTCTCGGGATATGCTGCCATGACATTTGCTGCGGGAATCGGTTTCCATAATGTCATATTCTTCTACTGGCTTCAGGGAAATTAACCAACGCAATAAATGTAATGTGTCCACATGCCTGGATTTGCCCGTGTGGTGACATATATCAGCTGCATTACCCGGCATTGACAAATCTCCGGTATTAACAGACAACAGTAGTTGGCAAAGTTTACAAATCTCTTAAAAAAGATTATATCTTAAAAATTAATTATTTAAATTAAAACTCATTACAGCAAAGAGAGAGATTATGCAACCTGAAAGAGAAAAAAGAGAAAAACCACTTCCTATTGTTGCCTCCGCTCTTTATGTAATAGTATACATATGGATTTATCACTCATATGAAACAAATCAATCATTTGAGTTCATCTGGGTGATTTATTTGATATTGTTAATTTTCCTTGTCATTTTCCCTATATTTTCTTATATACAAAATAAATTTGTTTGGCATTTTTCTTTTCAATCTAAAATTGTTCTCTATTTTATGATTTACTTTTATTTCCTAAAACAATCTACTCATCCTTTCAATATAATAGGGTTTCTTAGTGAAAAATTTTCAAAAAATGATGATGAAAAAAAGATAAAAATGCTTTTTTTACCGAGGGTTTAGCATTATTTCTTTTAATCTTAACTGTCATTTGTTGGATTTTCTCTGGTGAAAAAACATCAACATTATTATATGCATTTTTTACATTTGTAGCAATTTATCGTATTATCGAGTTTATTGTTTTTCAAACTCATGTTATTCTTTTTGCCCCGCTTATTTTGAAATTAAAAGAAAAAGACGATTATTGGGTTTATAGTTATACAAGGACATTTATACTCCAAATAGTAGGGTATCTTAACCTGATATTCTGTTTTGCATTATTATATCGATTATATTCATCAAATTTTATGCCTAACAATCCTATTATCATAAACCAAAGTGTAGATTCGCTCTCAGGCTCCTTTTACTATAGCATAGTTACTATGTCATCATTGGGATATGGGGATATAATGCCGATAACAACTGAAGGAAGAATTTTAACAGCATTTCAAATTTTAATCTCATTTTTTATGGTAATTGTGATATTTGGAAGTTTAATCCGATTATTATTAAAACCCAAAACCCTTAATGATATTAGACCTCTTGCGTAATAACGATTTTGAGCAGCGATTCACTTTCTGAAGTAAAATTTTGAAAAAAATCATATAAAAATAAATATCCCTTCGAAATAAGTCCATTAAATATGAGGGGATAAGATGTTAAACTACACCAGGCTATCTAAAAAACCAAAAATGTTTAGGGCATTCACTGGGCTTACCGTAGAAGAATTTGATGAGATCTATGCAAAAATAGAGAATAAATACCCAGAATATGAGAGAAAAAGGCTGTACAGGAATGATAGGAAAAGAGATATTGGAGCCGGTAGACGGTTTATAGTTAAAAACTAAACTTTTTATACTTATAGGTGTATTACGAATACATGACTAAAACAGAGATGTATCCGAGTGATATACTCCCCGCCATGAATGGCGGGGCTTCTCACGAAGAGGAGGGCTGGCGAAATGCAGTCAATGTGGTCTGATGTACCTTATGTTTTCTCACATAGTTTATGGCCGTTTCAACATCTGCA
>Ga0315549_1002677_pt1 | contig 16651 bp, 18 predicted proteins | sample SalMarSW160200MG_FD_203101 | JGI IMG/M metagenome (GOLD analysis project Ga0315549, IMG submission 203101) | Salt marsh sediment microbial communities from the Plum Island Ecosystem LTER, Massachusetts, United States - Salt Marsh Sediment SW1601-200 ... | reverse complement strand
GGAAACTACAGCAATAAAAAAATCAACTGACATAACTAAAACTAGCCAAAAAATAAAAAAACACCATACAATATTGATAATACTTGATATAAAGATTTGTATAATCTTTTTTTTAATTAAAAATCTTAACAAACCAATTATAGGTTTCTGTACTACGTAAATTATTATATTTATGAGAATTAAATTAACTATAAGTTGCTCCCAGCTGGAGAATAAGTAGATCCATAAAGAAATTGTAAGTAGGATTATCATATATATTAAATAATAAACTTTTTTCATAATTTTATTATTATTTGTTTACTTATAAAAATTACAAAAATAATTATTCCTATTTTGTTCCAATTCTGTTTTCTTAAACTAACATACACCAAAAAAGGGTAAGAAAGATGAGTGATATTCAACAAAAATCATCCCATTCCTATAGAAATGGAGTTTCTCTTGTTTTTAATATAAATTAATTTGGTTCGGAAATTTAGCTTTAATGTTAATATCTTTTCTTCATCATATTATTATATTAATATATGCTAATACTTAAATATTCTAAATCATTTTATTATACATAAGAAACCAATAAAGATTTGAAAAAATAATGACAAATATAAAAGAGAAACTAAAATCATTTGCTGAAAGTGTTGTAGATCTTTCTAATCCTGATGAAAATAAGATAGAAGATTTAATAGAGAAAAGTAATAATTTTTTTAATGCTCAATTACACTTAACTGAAGTTTCAATGGAATATGCTAACTCTATCAAAAATTTTTCAAAAAATGAGGATGATCCTATAAGTTCTCTTTTAAATACTCTGGCAAATAATTATGAAAAAATTGAAAAAAGTCGAAAATTAAAAGTAAGTAAGCTAAAATTTAAATATATAAGTCAATTAGAAGATCTTTTAAAAACTTTCAATAGGTTAAAAGATGACATAGATAATTTAAAGAATGCTCAAGATGCACTTGAAAAAGCACAAGTTAACTATAATAAAGAAAAATCAAAATCTATTGAAAATCAACAAGATGATAAATTATTAAATGCTAAACTAGAATTAGATAAAGCAAAAAGAATAGTAGCACATGGAGATTCTAATGTAAGAATAACAAAGAAAGTATTTAAAAAAGAAAAAGAAGAGAAATTTAATAATATTTTAGACAATATTATAACGATTGAAGTAGACTTTTATAATTCTGCATTAGAAAAGATTTCTACCTTAAAGCAAGAGCTTCATTCAATTGAGAATCAATACTAATATTTTTTTTTTCGATTATATTAACTATTCGACTATTTATAATTATTTCATTACTTGAGATATTTTTAAAATAATATATTTGATAAAAAATAACAATGAGGTGTAAAAAATATTAAGTTTTGTAAAGAATGTGATGGATTGTTACTACCTGGGAAAAATAATGGAAAAAAAGTACTTAGATGTAGAATTTGTAATTCATTACAAATATTGGATAATAGAACAAAAGAGTCTTATTTAATTAGTAAAATTATTGAACATCCAACGAATAAAGAAATAAAAAGAATTGGTGTTCTTAATAATTAATTTTTGTAAATCAATTAAAATTAAGTAATTTAAAATGAGTTATGGAAAAATAGACTATTAACTTATAGTAAAGATAATTAAAATAATTTAAATCATAAATTATCTAATTAAAAAAATGAGGTGAAATAAAAATGCAGGATAATGATATAAATGAAGATAGAGCAAAATTAGAAAATTCAATTCCTATCATAAAAGGAAAAAAAATATTATTTAGAGGAGAAAAAACAAAACATTTTTCTTCACTGACTATGGAAGAAAAAGAAATTTTAAAATCAGAATTACTTGATTTGATATAAATATATTTAAAAATAAAAAAAAGTGTGATATATGAGTTTATATATGTATGATGAATGTGAAGAAGAGATTAAGAAATACATTGATTTTGATAAAAATAGTAGCGAATTATATAATAACTACTATTTAAATAATCAAAAAATTGTATTAAAAATACCAATTAAGAAATATGGGAAAATTGATGTTATTCCAGAAATAGATAAATTTCAGATAGAAAACAGTGTATTTATAACATCATATTAGAAATTCTTTAATATTTCTTAGCTTTAGTTATTCCTCAATTCTTTTTAGACAATTTAAATAGAAATTAATTATTAAAAAAATTACTTGTTTTTTAATAAACTCCGTAAATAATTACAATAATTAGAAGTTATTTTTCCTCTGTAGTATGGATTTTTTCCAGTAGTTTTACGAAAGCTAATATTTGTTTTCATTTTCCAATTTTTAAATGATTTTGTTTCTGATGATCCCCATATGGCTTTCTTATCTGTTAATTCTTCAAATGTTATAATTTCTAAATTAATCTCCTTGTCTACCTTGCAAGCCTTATTTTCAAATTTTTGAATAATTCTCTTTTTTTGATTAAAAAATTCTATAATATCTTTGGAATTTAATATTTGACCAGAAGAGTTGGTAAAATATGGACTATCTATACTATTCACTTGTATAGAAAAATCGAAAGTTCCTGCATATTTTATATCTGGACCAAAATATTTAGCTAATATAATAATAACATTATCTTCTTTTGAGAGATTCAGGTGATCACTTATTAATCCATCAGATTGGTAAAATGAAACTATATTAAAATCATCTATTTTATCTATAATTTTTAATTTGTGTATATCATTTATTTTTTGACTATACTCAGATTTAATTAAACCATTAATCTTAACATCCAAAGCTACCATAACATATCCTATATTTGGTTTTAGTGTTTTTTTAATGATTTTTTTTAAAAATCTCTTAATTATTTGCCATTTTGATTTTTGTGCTATTGCAAAAATCTCTTTAGTATCTATCTTTTCCAAAATTAAAAACCTCGTAATATAAATAGAAATTATTTAAGAAGATTTATTTGATGAATTATAATGTTAACATTTTGTTAGTATGAAAATAAACTGGCAATATTAATGAAATAGCAAATAAAATTTAAATTTAGTGTGATAAATATTTCTAATTTATATAATCATTAAAGCCCACCAAAATTTAATTGAGAATAGTTGATTAATTCTATTTTGGAGTAAAATTACTTAACTTTTGGCTTCATTCTTTTCTAATTCCTTCTTATCTTTTTCCAATTGTTTAATTTCTTTTAGCACAATTTTCTTTTTAGTTTTTTCTTCCTTATTAATAGCTTTTATTTTCACTGAAAATTCTTTATCCTTTTGTTTTTTTAGATTAGTTATGTCTTTTGTTAAATTTTTGGTGGAGATAGTCAATGTTTTTACTTTTTCAGTCCATTTAATTTTTTTTTGAATAGCTTCTTTAAGATCTGATAGTTCTGACTTTAGTTTATCACTTATATTACTAATTTGATTATCATATCTCTCCTTAACTTCATCCTTAGCAGAAAAAAAATTATTTTGTGCTTCTTCTTCAAGACGACTTATTTCATCTTTTTTTGCCATAATCTGGCCGTTTATAAGTTCTTTTGACATTTTTTTTACAACAACTATTTATATAATTTTTAGATATGATTATATTATCATTTGGCAATATTTAAATATTAGTACGTGGTAATATTATTATATGTTAATAAAAATAAATTAAAAATGAATCTAAATTTAGAATATTTATAATTCTAATTAAAAAAGATTTAATTTGATCATGAGCATCAATGTGTTGAGAATGACATCTAATTTATTTAAATTATTAGGAGATGTTGGTATCTTAAATATAATTTTATTATTAAAAAATCAAGAGAAGTCTTTCCAAGTAATTCAAGATGATCTAAATATAACACAATCTCATCTCTCTCATTTAATGAAAAAATTAATTGATTCAAATATTGTAATTGTTCGAAGAGACCAAAGAAAAAAAATTTATAGTATTAAAAATCATGGTATATTTAAAATTCTAAAGGAAACAAAAATTTTTCTAACAGAATTACAAAAAGAAAAAATTGAGGATTTAAAAGATTTTAGTCTTTTTGAACTTTAAATTGTATTAATTATTTTCAAGAAAATTATATTCAATAGAAGCTATTTAGATTTATTTTTAGAAAATTAATATAGAATATAATAAATATCTACTTAAAACAGTCTTTTGAGATAAAAAAAATGAATGAGAACATACAAAATAGAAGATTAATAATTATATCAAATAGATTACCTGTTTCTGTATCTATTGAGAAGGATGAATTAGTATATAATAGAAGTCTTGGAGGTTTAGCCATAGGTCTTGATTCATTCCATAAAAATCATAATAGTATATGGATAGGATGGCCGGGTATTACATCAGAATTAATTGAAAACCATAAAAAAAACATTAAAAATCATTTAATTAATATATTTGATTGTTATCCTATATTTCTTACTCAAGAAGAAAGAGAGAAATATTATGAAGGATTTTGTAATAAGACAGTTTGGCCTCTCTTTCATTATTTCAGAGAAAATAGCACATTTGATGATAATTTATGGAATGTATATAAAGATGTTAACAAAAAATTTTATGAAATAATCATAGAAGTTAGCAAACCAAATGATATCATATGGATCCAAGATTATCATCTCATGTTATTACCTAAATTAATTAGAGATCATTTTCCAAATGCAACTATTGGTTTTTTTTTGCATATTCCTTTTCCTTCTTATGAATTATTTAGATTATTACCATGGAGAGAGGATATCCTCAAAGGTCTATTGGGTTCTGATTTAATTGGATTTCATACATATGATTATGAAAGACATTTTTTAAGTAGTGTTCATAAATTATTACATCTTGATTATACCATGAATCAACTACTTTTTCAGGGAAGAACAATCAAAATTGATTGTTTTCCAATGGGTATTGATTATGATAGGTATAATAACAAAGCTAAAGAGTCTGGAACGAAAAATGAATTAAAAAGAATACGTGAAGAAATAGGAGATAAAAAAGTAATTTTATCAGTAGATCGAATGGATTATACAAAAGGAATTTTACAAAGATTAGATGCTTATGAATGTTTTTTAAATACTTATCCTGAATATAGAGAAAAGATCATTTTGATTTTTATTATAGCACCCTCTCGCTCAAAAGTAGAAGAATATCAAGATTTAAAAAAAGAGATTGATGAAATAGTGGGTAAAATAAATGGAAAATTTGGTAAAATCGAATGGAATCCAATACAATATATATATCGCCCACTAAATCTTGATCAACTAGTTGTTTTTTATTTAATTTCAGATATAATTCTTATCACTCCAATACGAGATGGTATGAATCTTATTGTAAAAGAATATATTGCTTCAAAAATAGACAATAAAGGAGTACTTATTTTAAGTGAAACTACTGGAGCAGCAAAACAACTATATGAAGCAATTATTGTTAATACAAATAATAAGAAACAGATTATAGATGCAATAAAAGAAGCATTAGAGATGCCTGAAATAGAACAAATTGAAAGAATGAAAGCTATGAAAAAAAGAATTAAAAATTACAATGTAACTGAATGGGCAGAAGATATAATTGAAAGTCTGATTCAAGTAAAAACAATTCCACAAGATAAATCTTTACGATTTTTAACAACTCAAAAAAAAGAAGAATTAATTTTAAAGTATAAAAATAGTAATAAACGATTAATATTTTTAGATTATGATGGAACATTAATAAAATTCTACAGAAATCCTAAAAATGCGAAACCAAATGATAGAATTTTATCTATAGTAAAGGATCTTGTTTCTGATAGCAGTAATATAATTTTTATAATAAGTGGAAGAGATAAACAGACTCTTTCTAAATGGTTTAAGGGTATAAACATTAATTTAGTAGCTGAACATGGATTATGGACAAAAAATCATGATGATCAATGGAAGACAATAGAATATCTTAATAATAATTGGAAAGATCAAATAAGACCTGTGTTAAGGAGATATGTCAACAGAACACCAGGATCTTTTATAGAAGAAAAAGAATTCTGTTTAGTTTGGCATTATCGAAATGTAGAATCCGATTTATCTAATATTAGATCGAAGGAATTAGTCAATTTACTTGAAAATCTTACTTCTAATGAAGAATTAACAATTCTTGAAGGAAATAAAGTTGTAGAAATAAAGAATTCTGATATAAATAAAGGTAAAGCTATCTCTCGTATTATAACTAATAATGTCTCTGATTTTACTTTGATTATAGGAGATGATACTACTGATGAAGATATGTTTGAAGTGGGATTAACTATTGATAATGCTTTTTCAATAAAAGTGGGGTATGATAGAACTAAAGCACATTATAATCTTTTTTCGGTAGATGAATGTCTTAAATTATTGGAAGATTTAAATTCAATTAATAAATAACATAATATATATAAATTTAAAAAATAAAATGATTGAGTATGATGGAGAGTTTATTAGATCAATTTTCTGAAATCATTGATTATCAATATATTCATGATTTATTTGAATTATCAAGACCTTTAACTCATAAAAAAATTGTTCATATCAATTCGACAATATATGGTGGAGGTGTTGCAGAAATTTTAAATGATTTAATTATTTTGATGAATGAACTTGGGATCAAAACAGAATGGCACCAAATTAAAGGATCAATAGAATTTTTTCAAATAACTAAAAAAATTCATAATACTCTACAAGGAGCGAAAGAAGATTTAACAAATCATGAAAAAAGAGTATATATAGATATGAATCGAAAGAATTCAGTTTATAATCATATTGACAATATTGATTGTATAATAATCCATGATCCACAGCCTTTACCTATTATTAATTTCTATGAAAAACGTCAACCTTGGATTTGGAGATGTCATATAGATATAACTTCTAAATATCATCCTAATTGGGAATTTCTAAAATCAATGCTTAACCTATATGATGGAATGATTGTTTCTATGGAAAAATATAAACAAGATATTAACCTTCCACAAGAAATTATAATGCCATCAATCAATCCTTTTAATAATAAAAATAGATTGTTAGAAGAAAAAGAAATAGAAACAATACTAAAAGAATATGAGATTCCAATTGATAAACCGATTATATCTCAAGTCTCTCGGTTTGATAAATGGAAAGATCCTATTGGAGTTGTTAATGCTTTTAAAATAATTAGAAAAGAATTTGATTGTAGACTTGTTTTATTAGGAAATATGGCACAAGATGATCCTGAAGGATTTGAAATTTACAATGAACTAATTCAAATTGTTGAAGATAATCCAGATATTCATATTATTACTGCCGAAAATAGTATATTAGTAAATGCATTGCAAAGAGCTTCTGAAGTTGTAATACAAAAATCAATTAGAGAAGGTTTTGGATTAACAGTTACCGAAGCATTATGGAAAGAAACACCTGTAGTTGGTGGAAATGTTGGCGGAATTCCTCTTTAAATTATTGATGGAAAAACAGGATATTTAGTCAATAATATTGATGAATGTGCTAAACGAGTTCTAAAAATTTTAAGAAATCCGAATTTAGGTAAAAAATTAGGGAAAACTGGAAAAGAACATGTAAAAAAGAACTTCTTAATCATAAGACATCTTAAGGACTATATTAATTTACTAAAAAGATACATCATTCATTATAAAACTTAATTTAAAAATTAATTTACTCTTATTAAATATTTCATACATTTATTTTAATATTATTTAAGAATTAAAATATCACATGAAATATCTTTTAAAATTTTTTGAGTAGGTGAATTATTAAGTAATTTTCTTAATTTTGAACACTTTTCTTTATAACTTAGAATTACTAAATTATTATTCTTTATTTTTAAATCGTCTTTCAAATAATTTTTAGGTGGTTTATTTAAAAGTAGTTTTGTTTTAATCTTTAATCCTTGAGACTTAAATATTTCATGAAGTGTATTTAAACTTTTAATTGCTTTATTTTTTAAAAATATTCTTATTTTTTTATATGATCTTCCAAGAAAACAACACCCATAGGAAGTTATTGGTGAAATCATATTAATAGGATTAACATAATCCACAATAAAATATACTACAATAACTTCGCTCATGAATTGTTTTTGAATTTCAATTATTTTTTCTGCAAAATATATAAAATCCGTAGTTTCATTAATTAATACTATAACTTTACTATAAATAATTATCCACCAATTTAAAAATATAATTAAGTTAAATATTTATACTGATTTCTCCTTTATTTTCTTTTGATTAATAAATACTTCATTTTGTTAATCATGTTATTTGATATTCTTGTTCTATTATTAATTATTTTTAGATTCATGGAATCAAATAATCTATTAATTTCAATATTATCAGAATATTTAATTATGCAAAGATACCCTTTTCTTTTTAATAGATGAATATAAATAAATTGTATTGAGTGCTTGATTTTGGTTATATTTTGAGAATAATTATGGAGATTTAATATTATTATTAAATCAAATCTATTATATTTTAAAGTAAAATCAAATAAGGATTTACCTTTAAAAATTTCAAGAATAGAAGTTACATAATTCTCTTTTGATCCAAATTGTTTCTCAAAATTTATTAAATCTTTATCAATTGGACTTGTAATGTAATGATAAGCTTCAGGAAAGATTTTATTTAATCTCTTAAATACATTATTGGGTTTTCTCCCTATCAATAATATTTTTTTTATTTTACTTTTATTTTTTTTCTTAATATCTTCCAAGGAATTCAATATGGAATCATTTAATAATATCTGATTTTTATTAAAAGACTCATTTTCTTCTTTTAAGTTGGAATTCAATTATTTAAATCACCTTTTTTTTATTTTTTAATCTATTATACCAAATCAAGTAATTCTGATTTTAAAATTTCTTTTTCTTCCATAGTTAGTGAAAAAAAATGTTTTGTCTTTTCTCCTCTAAATAATATTTTTTTTCCTTTTATGATAGGAATTGAATTTTCTAATTTTGCTCTATCTTCATTTATATCATTATCCTGCATTTTTATTTCACCTCTTTTTTTTAAATCAGAAATATAACTTAAGTTATAGAAATCTCATCTTATAAGAGTTATTAATTTAAAAACTAATATTTCTAAGATATTTATGTATAGAACTCGAATTTATTCAATAATTTAGTCGTATTCTTGTAATAAATATAATATTAAATCTTTTGACAATAAGCTTTATTATTATCTAAGACAAATATATTAGGATCTCAAGCATTTATTTATGTCAAATCATATTTAATTCCACAATATAATAATCATTTAAAATATTTAAGTATTTCACATATTGGAATCAATTTTCTGATTTTACTAATATATCGTTTCAATATTACACTTTCCCCTATTTTTTATTTAATTATTCAAAATTATAATTTCAAAAATTAAAGCTATTTTTTTTATTATTATATATTTCTCTTCCATATAATGATTCTATCCATTGATAAGATTTCAATTTGGTTAGGATATATATAAAGATCCCCAAATCAAAAATGACTAATTTCATATATCAACTAAATTCTTTCAAAAATAAAATATTCTTTTAGTAATTAGATGGAAAATCTACTTTTTTTAATGGAATTTAGGATTGAAATTTAGATTTCACGCTAATAAATATGATTAGAGATAATATTAGGATATTATTTTTTTCATTCTAAACATTTTTTAATATTTATTCTATAACTAATCTTCTTTCCTTCTTATATTCCTATATAAAGATATTCCCGCCAAAATTGTTACTATTGAAGTAATAAAAACCATTACATAACCTATTTTCATAATTTTCTCATGCCAACCTTGATACTCAGTATATAATATAGATTCTTGAACAATTTCTATAATTAAATAAATATAATAAAATAACAACATTAAAAATATCGCCAGCATGATTAATGTTCCAATTTTGTCGATATAGTATCAATGCAATTATAAGAAATTATTATTACTCTTTATAAAATCCTACTTATTGGTCGTATTAATTCGTTTAATTACTTCCATACATGCTCTTGCGTTATGATAGGGCGTTTTCCAGAAATTTATTATATCATCTTCAACTACTATACTATTAAATTTATCAATTCTACCATTCCATTCACCATATTCACTATTAATCACATATTTTTTTATAAAATCCCAGAGTTTCAATGTATTTTCTAAATATTTTTCACTTCCAGCTACTTGCCACGCATTTACTAATCCAACCAAGGCTTCCGCTTGAGACCACCAATGTTTATCACGATCCAACTTCCCAGTGTTATTATCATATTCATAGAAAATAGATCCATCTTCATCTATACCTTCCTTTATTGTAATATCGACCATTTTAATAGAAATCTTTTTTACTTCTTTCAATAATTCTTTATCCCCAAGAGAATCAGCAGCTTCAGTGAGTAACCATGAACCTTCAATATCATGACCATATGAAACCTTAGAGGATTTAACTGTCCAATCATAATCAAAAAAGAGGTTAAAATGTAATGATTTAGGATCAAGAATTTTATTCAAGAAAATCTGAACTAAATTTTTAAGCTGTTTACCTAAAATCTCATCTTTCCAAACGTGATATAGATTAATATAGGGTTCTAAAATATGTAAATGAGTATTCATAGTTTTTGGTTCATTAGGTTCTTTATCGCTAAGATGCATATCTTCTAAATTATGCCATTGTCTATCCAAAGCTTCGATATAACCCCCATTTGATTTATCAAAACTATGATTTTCTATTAATCTAAAAATTTCTTGAGCTTGATGAAGGCTTTTAATATTACCACTTGCTTTATAATATTCTGAAAAACCATATATACCAAAACCTTGGGCATAAATCTGTTTTCGAGTGTTTATATGATGTCCAAGATGATCCAGTTCCCAATAAAGCCCACCATATTCTTTATCAATAAAATAATCAATTAGATATTCATAAGCTCTATTCGCTATGTTTAGTAATTCTTCTCGTTTTAATAAATTATATGCTGCAGAAAAGGTCCAAAGTATACGGGCATTAAGTATCCCTCCTTTTGAAGAATCTTTAATTATTCTATTATTATGATCGATCTTACCATAGAATCCTCCATGTTCATAATCTAAAGAAAATTTCTGCCAATATTCCAATATTTTATCTAATGCCCGGTCTAGTTCTGAATTTAACTCTGCTAATTTTTTCTCCATAGATTAATTCAATATGATATAAAATTTATTTTTTTCACTATTTTAGAATTGTATCTATAGAACTGAGAATATAGATTAATATTATAATTAATATGATAAATTTGAAGAAATTTAAGTGAAATTTAATAAATTAAAAATATAAGTATTAAAAAAAATTAATCAATTTCAACTAATTCTGTTTTGTTTGCTTGATTTATAGCTTCTTTTAGTCTATGTTGCCAAGTATGTATCTTATCAATCTCATCAAAAACTTCCCGCTCATCAAAACCATAATCTGTATTTTCCTCAACGTTGTAGAAGTCAATGTATTCTTTTTCAATTTTATGGCCTTGTTCACTTAATGATTGTTTTGTTTTATAAACAGGAAATATTGAACGCCATTTAAGGATTGTATTCGTGCTTTCTAACACCTCTACTCCTTTAGCTGCTCTAGGAATTGACTGAGAAGCCTCCTCTACTTTAGGAGCAATGTCATTTTTTAATACAATTAACTCAGGGATAGTTAATTCTACCTCATCACCATTTAAATCAATTAATTTAGCCTTTGCTTTCTGATTTGTCAAAGAAATTCTTAATGCAAGCTTCTTATCTTCATCAATTAATTCCTTGATTTTCTTTTGACATTCCTCAATAGTATAATTTCGCTCAAAATTTTTTTTTGATCCTAGAATTGGATCAAATTTTTTCTCTCCCTCAATTTCTTTTGTCTGATATTTTAGAGTCTCCCGTCCAGCAAGTTTTAAACGATTTATCCAATTATTAAATTCATTCTCAATTTGTTTTCGACGAGAAAATCCATCTCCTAATGAAAATGTTATTCTTCTTCACCTCTTTTATATATGGGTGTCAGTGAGGTCCTCATGGCAAGTAAGAGCCATTGGATGATTTTAAATATATCTCTTTATAAAAATTACTTTTTAATCTATACCTAATCAGGTCTACGTCAAAAGCATGACTGATGCTTAGGTCGACTGCCTAAAGTTTTTTAACAGATATTTATCAGTTTTACATCTTACTATTCGATCCGCACTGACAACATTAATAATATTTTCCTATATTTAAATCTTGCGAATTAAATGGGATTAAATTGGGAATTGGGATAAAAATGGGAAAAATCTAAGAATATCCTTCAATCTATTAATAATATAATTATAATAATTAGCTTTTTTTTAATATAAGTGAGTATCTCAAAAATGCTAAAAATGAGGATTATAGGTCCCTAACCACTATTTATCCTTACATACTTAAATAGTATTAATCTCTTATATTATTTAATAATTTTTAAGGTGATATTATGAAGGATCTCGAAGATGGAAAAAATGGACTATTTGATAGCCAAAAAGTATTATTTGGAAAATTAAAAAAAATATGTCCAAATATTCTAAAATTATTATTTTTTATTCATCAAATAAGATAGATTAATTGAAATAATACTATTATTCGTTCATGAGATTCCCAAGGGGATAAGAAATGATAAATTGAAGAAAAAATAATAATTAACTACAGGGTAGAGTATATTAATTATAATTAATCTTTATTGGACCGATACTATCTCTATGCTTAGATATTTTCATGTTATAACCTGGATTTGTAAATTATAACGACAATTATTCTTTAATTAGTGCTATTTTGTTTAGTTTAAAAAATCTTTTTTGTCCAATTTTCCTTCAAAAGTAATTATCATTTTCTATCATAAAATGTTTGAATTCGATCATTTTCTCAATTTCATTTTTTTCAAATTAGCATTTGTTATAAACAATAAATTTATATATTAGGTTCAATACAATACACTTACAAGGTTTAAATCAATAAATTAAACTAACAAAACAAAAGCAAAAATAAGTCATACCTCGGAGTAAGAAAATCTCCTTAAGATCATTTTAAATTAAATTAGGTTTAGAAAAGATATGCATGTTTATGAAGTAGGAATTATAATTGGGGGTGTTCCCGTGATAACTGCTAATTATATAAATCCTAATGAAAGGGAAGTAGATCTAATTCATAAATGTGCATTGTTATCATGTATTTTAAATTTTGCAGATATATTAATTTCTCCTGTAGAATATTTCGAAAGCAATAAGTATTGTTTTATTTTTAAAAAAGATTCGATTACAGGATCAGATTCAGAAGAAAATGAAATTTATGCGTATTTTGTTTCAAATAAATATAAAGACTATGCTAAACATGTTAAACCCAAATATTATCCTATATTAGTGCAAATTCTAAATGAATTTAAATCAAGGTACGATGGATGGAATTTTGCATATTCTTCTCAGTTTTTAGGTTTTAAAAATAGAATTGATTCCATTCTTAGATCATCAACAAAAACAATGGAAGAAAAAGTTGAAATGCTATTTTACTAACCTTTCAAAATAAATCAAATTTATTTTTTTTTAAGATTTCTTTCTTAAATAATCCAAATAATCATAGCTATTATTATACTCAAAAGAATTAAAAGTATTGTTCCTTTCATATGGGCAATAGCATGGATAATCCTAAAATCTTTATATTCTTTATCTTTCATACCTTCAGTTCCGGGAATTATAACAAATTTAGGTGTTATTGTGCCAACAATAATCAAATCAAGAATAACTAAATCAGCGATGTTTCCAAACATAATAATTATAAAGATGTTAAGAAAAGCAGAAAAAAAATCTATTTTTCCCTTATATAGGACATTCTCTAATACTATTGTGGATATAATTGGAAAACCTAGCCCAATAAGTAAAAAGAAAATATAAATAACTATAGCTTTTTTCTTTTCTTCTTTTGTTTGAGGTAATACTTTTTCGGTAATATCCTTTGTATAATCACTGAATCCCCATACACGTGGGCTAAATCTAATCATTATAAATAATAAATAGATAGTCAAGATAGTAGCAAAAAATAAACCATTTAATAAAATATATATCCATAGATCCATAATTCTTTAAAAGTTTTTAGTGCCACCTAAAATAATCATTAATATGGATAATAATATTTAAATTATAGCATATTGGAGTAATATATGAAATTAAATCAAAAAATTAAAATATTAAATTCTTATTTTAATAAGCTATTTAGAAATTTTTGAATCTAAAATAACTTTACTATCAATCATTCTTTAATATTCAATAGATTTAAATCATAATATATTTTAAATTGTGTCTAAAAAATTCTAATTAATTATAATCATAGAGATCTCTGATTAAATTTAATAAAAATTACATTTGTAAATAATTTTAAGGGGATATTATTATCTCAACATTTTTCTTTTTCAAGCATTCTATAGTAGATTTCGTTGTTGAATTTAGGTTTTTTAACAATGGATTACCATCTAGACTAATTCTTCTGAGATTTTTTAACTTTCCTATTGCTTCTGGAAGTTCTGTTAGTTGATTATTACTTATATTAAAATACTCAAGGTTCCTCAATCTCCCTATTGATTCTGGAAGTCCAGTTATTTGATTATTACTTAAATAAAGCTCTTGAAGTGATATTAAGTTTCCAAATGTTTCTGGAAGCACTGTAATTTTGTTATCACTTATGTCAAAATATCTGAGGTTTTTTAAGTCTCCAAAAGTTTTTGGAAGTTTTTAATTAGATTATTGCTTAAATAAACATCCTTAAGAAATGCTAGTTTTCCTAGTGTTTCTGGAAGTACCGTTAATTTATTACTAGATAAATAAAGTAATTGAAGTGCTGTTAATTTTTCTATAGATTTTGGAAGTTCTGTAATTTGATTTTCTTCTAAAAAAAGTTTTTTAAGTGAAGATAATTTTTCTAATGTGTTTGGAAATTCGATTAATTGATTGCCACTTAAACCAAGTATTATAAGTGATGTTAAATTTTCTAGGTATTTTGGAAGTTCTGCTAATCTATTACTATCTAAATGAAGCATTTGAAGTAATGTTAGTTTTCCTATTGTTTCTGGGAGCTCTCCTAACTTATTATTACTCAAATCAAAAATCCTAAGGTTTGTCAAGTTTCTAACTGATTCTGGTAAAGTTAATAACTTATTTTTCCCCAAATCCAATTGTTTAAGATTTTTTAAGTTTCCTATTGTGTCTGGCAAGGTTAATAACTTATTATTCCCCAAATCTAATTGTATGAGGCTTTTTAAATTCCCTATTGCTTCTGGAAGTTCTTTTATTTTATTGTCATACAAATTAATTCTTTGAAGTGATTTTAATTCTCCAATTTCTTCTGGAATTAATGTCAATTGATTTTCTTCTAAAAACAATTTTCTAAGAAAAGATAAATCCCCTATTGTGTTAGGAAGTTTTGTTATTTTATTGTCTCCTAATTGAAGTTTTTGTAGTGAAGTCAATTTTCCTATTGTTTTAGGAAGTTCTGTTAGTTGATTTCTATTTAAATAAAGCTTTTGAAGTAATGACAAATTACCTATTGCTTCTGGAAGATTGATTATTTGATTATAAAATAAATTAAATATTTTAAGCGATGTTAGCCTTCCTATTATTTCTGGAACTTCAATTAGGTTTGACCTAGATAAATCAAGTCTATTTATATTTAATTTATAGACTATATCTCTTGCTATTTGATCTCCTAAATCTACTAATTTTAGTAATATAAAATAAGACATATCTCTCGATTCATCATCTATATTTTCAAGCTGGTGCTTCAATTTTGGATTTTTATCAAGAAAGATAAAGTCAATCTCATTGTTATCAAGATATTTGAGATATTTTTCTTGAATAAAAAAAAAGAGACAGGGTATATGTCCATAATGAAATTGTTTTACAATCTCTTCTTTAAATACTTTTTTAGCAAGCGGATCTCCTATTTCAGCTAATTTTTTAAGGAGGGGAAATGAAAGATTTGAATGAAGTAATTTTGTATTATATTTCTGTTCATACCATATTTGAAGATTAGAACAATGGCCCCAAAATTCAGTCTTAGGAGGGATTATAACATCTGAATTTACTGGCTGTTCTAATGAAGCATTTAATCTCTTGACAATTTCATCAATTGAATCTGAATCATTGATAACTTTTAATTCTTTAATAAGGATTTCCAACAATAAAAATTTACATTGATTAAATCGCTTTCCGTTTACATAAATGATTGTTGAATTGTTTTCTAATCTTAAAGAAAGGTGTTTATTTACATAAAATTCTTTCATTTATTATTTTGAAAAATATTTGTATGATTATTTACTTTTCTAACTACTATGAAATAGGTCATTTTTATAATTAACAAGTAATAGGAAACTTCATAATGATTATTCTAATAATAATAATAAACCAAGAGTCTATCTAGTTTTTATCTGTATATAATATTTATCGAATTACCAAATATAAAAAAGTGTAAATTTGGAACAATTTGGTCATGGATATATGGTTTTGATAAAAAAAATATATCAATTACCCCCGGAAGTCCATGGCGAAATGATTTCAAGAATTATAAATTATTTTTTTAATTTTTTTTTTTTATTTATAACGCATTATATTTTTAAGGTTTTTTCATGTCATTTCTTTTTTATCACGCACATATTACACCCTTACAAAAAGCGTGTTCACGCATTTATATTCATGAAAAAGCTTTACATCACGAGA
>Ga0315549_1002675_pt1 | contig 16654 bp, 13 predicted proteins | sample SalMarSW160200MG_FD_203101 | JGI IMG/M metagenome (GOLD analysis project Ga0315549, IMG submission 203101) | Salt marsh sediment microbial communities from the Plum Island Ecosystem LTER, Massachusetts, United States - Salt Marsh Sediment SW1601-200 ... | reverse complement strand
CCACGATGGCATGAACCGTCGGGTTGAAGTCGAGGCAGTCAGCAGCTACAGAGATACCAACAACGACGATGCAATCATCTGTGCCGCTGGGGGCCGTCAGGGTCACGCCACCAGGCGTGGCGGTGTCCAAGTAGACTCTGGCCCCGACCGTTCCGAAGTTGAATTCATGCTCAATGTAGCCAAGCTTCAGAAAGGTGCCGGTGGCATTCTCAGCTATTCCCCCACTCTCTGCGCAGCAAGCCACACAGCGGGACGTGGCTTCAGCGTTAGCATCGGTCTTCTCCATCTTGCCGTCCGCACCGTAATAGACCATATCGCCGTAGGAGAGTGCTGCCCCTGCTGTGAGCTCGGCTGTGATACCTGAGCAGGTATCGTTGGCGGGCGTAGAGTCTATGCCTACCGTTGCGGGAGTGAGAGCGTCGGCATCATGCGTGTGTGCCTGGGGTGGATTGTCTCCCGTTACGTCAGCGCCGTCGGCTACGTTGATGTCTGTGCGAACCTCAGAGGCTTCTCTTCCCTCAATGCCATTCGCCGTGAACTTGGCGTAATCATTGTCAGCGGCGTCGGCGTCATCGACCTCTAGCAGGTTGTCGTCAGCAATACCTATAGTCTGTTGTGCCAGAACGTCGGTGCCGATCTCCAGGTCAAGGATGGCCTTAACCTCGGCGGGGGTCTTGGCTAGAGGGGTATTATCGTCTGTCGCGTAGAGGAAGGTGGTGGCGTCGAAGAGAGTCTTGAGAACGGCTAGCGAGAGGTCGGCGGCTACAAGCGCACGGAATGTAGGTTGATTGGGCAATCCAGCTCCAGGGCCAGCCATCACTTGATTCGCACTCTGGATTTTTAAACCTAACTCCTGACCTGTGAGTTTAAAGAGAATTTCGCCATCTTCATCTAGGGTGGCAGCGGCATGATGCCCCTGTGGGCTAACACCGCCATGCTCTGCCTCCGTGTAGTACCGGCCGTCATGGGTGTGCGCCGTCGGTGGACGGGAGTCTCCATGATCATCAAGCGTAGCATCGGAGACCTTTGCATTGAGGTGCGCCAGGGTATCAGCGGTGTGGGCAGCGCCACCTAGGGCATGAGCACCAGGAGTGGATGAGTCGCTAGGCACCCACTCATCCAGTGCTGCATCATAGACCAATACCTGGGAGGCTGTGGGAGCGGTCTCAGAAAGCGGGATGCCTCGAAGTGACGTGGCCCCGGCCAGATCGCTCTCAGTGCCGTCCGCCTCACGCTGATACAGATGGTATGCGGCACTGACCAGCTTCTCGAAGATGCGCGTAGAACCGACGCGTAGGCCTTCAGCAGTGATTCCCAGGTTGCCCTCGGCCAGAGCATTGATGCGGGCCGTGAGTGCGCGGAGTTTGGCTTCAAGGCTGGCTAGTTGTTGACGGTCTTGATCTTCCATGTTAGTATTTGCCTATGAATAAAAATGAAGGTCTTAGCGAAGATGGTTTCGTAGTCAGCGGAGAGTATACTGGCAAAGACGAGGAACTATACTTCATGCCTTTACCCAACTCGCGTTTCTGTTGGCGGTGTGCCAAGACTTCATTCTTTCTCCAAATAAGTAAATTGCCGCTTTTAGGTCGCCTCTTTCGCTGGGTCAGTGAACGCACCATTGATGGCCTCGGCTTTACCCCTGCCTCCGTCGTAATAAAGCGAAAGCATGATGATACAATAGACTCCTAGCTTGTATCCCCGTGCCTCATGTAGAGAACGGCGACACCTATCGGCTCTTCATAGCCCTTTTGCTTGACCTGGGTCAGCTTGCACTTGTAGATAATCATGTCCATCACGGTATTATCGACTGGATGCCTGACCTGGACGACGCCTGCATTCCGCCGCGCCTTCAGTTCGGCATACACGGTTTTGGGTGATCGCGTGGACTTGTCCAAGTTGATTATGGCTTCGACGATCTCTGCGTCGTCGGGCATGGTTTGACCGTGAACCTCCAGGTCGATGATCTCCGGCGCTGTAGTGGTGGGTGTGTAGCCAGCGGTTGCGGTCCCGACGATCTTGAGTCGTAGCCTACGCGCTGTGGGGTTGCTAGCAGCCGTCCAGTAGCGCTTGTTGACGCCATCCATCGCCGCCCCTTGGATGTCGGTCCCAATCTGAGCGCCGAACGCCGCCCCATCGAGGCTTGCGTGAAGCTCCCACTTGTATGTGTCCGCACCCCCGTCGTCCATGTTGCGAACGATGGCCTTGACCATGCGTAGGCTCACGTCAGCGTCATCGGCCAAGAGAACCTCTGGCAGATAGATGGTTGTTACCAACGACGCATTGCAGAAGTTGCCCCCGTCAGGCTCCCCGCCCTGAGAGAGCTTGATGTAGGCCAGGTTGTTGCCGTAGCCGAACCACAGGTATCGGTTGCGGTCAACGTAGGGCATCTTGATAGCGTTCGTTGTAGAGACCAAGCAGTCGGGAATAAAGCCATCCTCTACTGGCCGATAATGAATGAGTAGGTAGTTGGTGCCATCGTAGGCCGCTTCATAGATATGGTCGCCACAGAAGGTCAAGCCGTAGTGCTTCAGGTTGATAGGCTCATTTGAGGTTTCTGGCGCTGACCCGTAGCCAGGGATGGCATCAGGGCCAACGGTCTTGTGCGCTCCGTATTGCCAGCGCCACAATCCGTCGGCGCTGGGATAGAGCATGAATGAACCCCAGTTTAGAACCCCCTTCCCGTTGTCATCGTCCGTCAGGCCGCCGAGGAGCGGAAGCTGCTGCTTGGATGTGGCGACGCCATCGAACATATACATGCCGTCCGTCGCGCAGACGGCGAGTTCCTGGCCCCAGTCCACGAGGTCGGTGATCTCTACATCAGGAGCACCAATAGCGACATCGGCAACGCCCCCGTATTCAGCGCCCCAGTTAGCTGCATCTGTCACATCATCGGCAGAACATAGAGAAACATGGCGTTTGGTGGCTTTAGCTAGTTTGTTGCCTCGGCGCTCGAAATGGCGAGCACTGAGGCCATAGAGGGGCGTCCATGTATCATCTCCCGCCCCGCCCTCGTTGTGAACGGTCGTTAGCTGTTGGGAATCGGCACTATCCCCGCCAGGAACAATCCACTTGTTAGGCCACTTAGCAGACTTGCCAATGGCAGGCGTACCGCCACCTACGCCAAGGGCGATCCAGTGAAATGTGTATTCAGGCTTGTTAACGCCATCATCTCCTCCTACGGTAAACCCATCAGCATCTAGGCTCTCTATCTGGTTAGCGGCATTAGCGGTATTTTTGAACGCTTGGGTCTCATCACCTGTGATTGTTGCACACCGATGGACATGCGATAAAGAAGAAGAGTTTTTCCCGACCAGAATGACATAGACAGGTTCAAAACCAACCCCAGTTATCGCTCGGCCATCAATACCATTGCCCGTATAGGTTCCTGTGATAAGTTGACCTGTCGAATGGCGCATAGCCAACCAGTAATATTTTTCCGTGCTCTTGTTAACAAAGTCATTTGTGCCAATCTCAAATCCATCACCATGAACAGCCTGGATACCATCTGCGTTATAGATGCCACCGAGTCCCAAGGGAAGACTCCCATTAGAACCAAATGTGCTTTGGTATATACAACAAGCCTTTGCAAAATCGGGAAACACCATAACCACGGCTGGGAGAAAACCCGCCCCAGTTATTTGTCTATCATCAACGCCATCACCAGTATATTCACCAGTCGCTACAACGCCCGCTTCCGCTTTCCAGGCCATCCAATAGTAAGTTTCCCCGCTCTTGTCAACGTCGTCATCCGTGCTCACGGTGAAGCCATCAGCGTCAAGGCTTGTAATTCCATCAGTGACAAACGCAACATTATCGAATGGCTTGCTATCATTCGCATCCATGTCAACTGTTCTGATATGACCGTGTTCGGTTAAATCCCCCTTAACAATGACAGCCGCTGGCTGAAAGCCTACTCCTGTAATACTTTGGCCTGAACCGCTGCCTACATAGGTGCCGTGTGCGAAGAATGTCCCTACGGCAGTAAATGTCTTCGTCTCTGCCAGCGTGGGCGTGGTAGTGATGGTCTTGATCTTGAAGCTCTTGGCTCCGGCCAGGGCGTAGAGATACCAGTTCGTCCCGTCATCGGCCTCGAAGAAGCGCTCGACGGGGCTGGCATTACCTGTCAACGTCAGGGTGCTGATCTCAGGTCTAGGCTTCAGCGCAAATGGGTCGCCGTGAGCGGCGTTTTCCGAATAAAAGTAGCCGCCTCTTCCCATATCCTGCCGCTCCCCCATTCCGCCTCCAAAGAAACGGAACTTCTTTGATACTGGTTCCCCTGGGGGCATGGTGTCAGCGGTGACGGCCTCCTCCTCCCACGAGAGAAGAGGATACTGGCGGGCGTTCCCGCCGTCAGCATCCGCAATGGTGATCTTGTCTGCTAATGCTCTAGGCATCTATCAACTCCAGCATGACCATTGGTGCACGGTCACAGGCGGCTCATCTGCCCTTCTTAGGTCGTTGAAGATATACGCCCACCTCGCCGCCTCAGTCGCGTAATCCCCGCCCAAACGTCGATACGCGAAGGCCAACGCGCCAGCCTTGACCACAGCCGCGTCAGCCTCCGTCTCGTCCGCATCGGCGGACAGCGCGGGATACCGGCGCTTGCCCACGACGAACAGAGGCTTGGTCGGCCTCTCGCTCAGCGGGATCCGCAGAGGCACGACGCCGCGATGGGTGAAGATAGTCTCAAGGACGTGCTCGTGCTGCGGACCGTGAGCCCACAAGGAGTAGGCGTTGTCAGCCTCATCAGAACTCAGTGACGCGCCGCGGGGGAAGGATACGACCTTGATGAAGTTCTGCCTCTTAGACAGCCAGCTAGGGCTATCGTAGACCTTCTGGTTGGCTTTCAGGATGCCCACGTGATCCCAGTAGGTTGCCGCGCTGGCCGTGATTGTATGGCACTGAACACGAACCTCATAGCAATCCTCCGGCACCGTTGCGGTGAAGAACAGCAGCCCCCAGCCTTCCTCGTCGTGGCGGGCCGTCTCGATGTCCGCGCTGTTGGTCACGTCGTAGAGCGTGAGCTTCGCGCCTTGCTGGTCGCCGTAGACGGCTGCCCAGACGACAAGTTGCTCGCCAGGCGTTACAGGCACGGGGTCGGAAAAGGCATTGCCTGCCCCACTGCCAGAGTCCGTAACCTTCAGGCTTTGCCTACCGAATAAAACGTACGTTGTATCTTTGGTTTCTGTCGCGTTAACGGCACCCCAGTTAGGCGGGTCGGCTGTGGCGTCCTCCATGTCGCCATCGGTCACGAGAGTCAGCGGGAGGATATCCTGATAGCGCAGTTCGGCCAGGGCGTCGGTGATGGCCGTCTTGAGCTTGGTGGGGTGTAGCTTTTGATGAAGTTCGTAGGCCTTGTTATCGCCAGGAGCAGCGGTGAAGTTAGCCTCGGGAACCAGTTTGCCCGTAGATGGCGTGTAGGCTTTGATCTTGCGGATGTTCTCGACGGTTGGAGTAGCAGAGTCCCAGACCCTCACCCACCAGCCGACATACCGCGTGTCATCGGCGTTGGTCCCCGTCTCTTTAAGGTTATCCGTGTCCTCAAGTTCGGCTACGCCGCCAGCAGAGGTAGTTATGCCAACGACCGGATGGGGACCGTCGGACATCTCCTCCAGGCAGGCTTCTATCAAGTCGGAAAATGCTGTGCCCATGCGGGCCTCCTAGCTAGCGAGTTCGCCTCGCACCCCTCCGTTGGGACGTTCGCCTCGTACTTCTGCGAGCCCGCGTCTTGTAACGCGCTACGTTTGCTCTGGACGAGAGAGCCTCTCGTTTTACGTTCATTACTGGCTTCGCCCTACGCTTATAAGTGCGCGCTGGGCGCTCTAGGCCTGGCCCAACAAACCCTGGCCCTGGCAGCGTTGGCCTTGGCTGCCGCGGCCTCGCGGGGGGTACTGGTCCTGCTGTAGGCGGGCGTCGTCTGCGTCGTCGCGTTGTTGTTCTAGCCATCTACTTCCTCCGTCCTATAGGAATTCCCCGAGGCCCTCGGCGCTTGCCGATACCAAGGCCGCGACCTCTGCCTTTGGAGCGAATCTTGCCACCTGGACATGGCTTCCTTGCCACCTACTTCCTCTTTCTCTTGTCCCTGGCCTTCTTGCCCGTCGGCTTCCAGTCCGAATAATGAGCTGCGTTTCGCGCATTGGCGCTACGCTGGGCCTTAGCTTTAGAGGTGGAATGTCCTTCCACCTTGCCTGTGTCCTTGTTCACGATGGCCCAGCGCTTGCCGCGCTTTCTGACTACGGCGGGCATGGCTACTTCCCCTTGTGTTCCTTCGCCATGTGAAGCCTTAGCCCCTGCTCTGAATCGAAGAAGCGCTCGCAGCCCTCTACAGGACAGTCGTAGCCTCTCTTCTCCTGAGTAGCCCCACCGCTCAGCCGCTCCATCGCCGCCAGTTGCCTCTCTTGGAGATCGTTCTGCCGCCGCGTCTCCTCTTTGCTCCGCTCGTCCTGAATGAGGTCGTAGACACCAGAGTGCTTCCGCCTCATGTGAGTCCTGACTGCATAGTCGGTTGGAATCTTGTCAGCCATGCACGTCTTGCCCATCAAACCGATGCTATCGAGCCAGGGCCGGAGTTCGTGCCCAGGGTGTAGCCAGCACTTCAACTGGGCAAGAGCTGGCCCTTCTACGGGCTTTAGACTGTAGACGCGCTGACCTGCTAGAGGATGGTTGGCGGGAAACCTCTTGCGAAGCTGAAAACGGAGCTGGTCGGAGAGAATATCGCTCCGTCGGCCCGAGTGGATATTCCAGACGGAAATCTTGTCAGCGGTGGACATCATCTGCATCTGCCCTTCGCCTGCAGGTACGATGCCCTCAAGCTCGCTAGTCACGTCCCTCAGCTTCTTGAGTCCACCGCCTGCCGCCTGCGCTTCCTCTGCTGCGAGATCGACTAAAATGTCTTCGGCCTGAACCATGTTTACCTCCTTGCTGGAAGAGATACGATCTTCCCAGCCGCTATCCTCTGTTTCTTCTCCTGCTGAATCAGCCAGCGTTCTATGAGCCTACTCTCCCCCTGGGCGTTAGCGATGATCTCCTGCTCCCAGGCATCATCGTTACGCCATTGGTTCGCGATCTCCCGCAGTTCGGCAACCGTGTGCTCCCACAGTCCAGGGATGTTCACGGGTCCACGGTTGTAGAGCTTCGCATCGCCCATATCCGTGATGTGCTGGGCGAGGTGATCATCTCGGTTTACCCAGATGACCTGCCACCGGCGCCGCCCAACCATCGTCTGAGGCTTGAACCGCCTACGCCCCTTGCTCATGGCATAGGGCGTCATCACGATCTCGACAAGGCGATACGCCTTCTCGTCGGGCTGGACGTAATCAGTTATGAGAGTTAGGCCCACCGAGACTGATCCTTCCCGAATGCGTCCTCTATTGCCTCACGGGTTGCCTTCAGGCTCCGCTTCGCCTCCTCGATCTCCTTCAGCTTCCTCTTCTTCGTCTCCTCGTCATCCTCTGGGAAGATTCTTACAACGGCCATTGGAAGTCTCGTAGCGCGTTCTAGGTCGTGGTACTGTCAGTAAGGAGCCCCAATGCGTCCAGTTGCGTCAGGATGGCCTTCAGGGTGGTCTCGTTGTAAGCACTGATATCGCCCGTGATGGCCGTGGCAGCTATAGGGTCGGCACCCAAGAATCCGATCCCCGTAGCATCCATAGCCACGTGCTCCTTGCCGTCGGTCTCGATTCGGAGTTCGGCGTTCTCGGCGTCGTACTTGAACCCCCTTCGTCTTACGTCTGCCATTCTCTTTTCTCCTTAGCAGCGGCTAACGCCGCAGTTGATACTAAGCTTCCCCGCGTAGGCAGTCGTAACAGGGCTACGCGGGCCATCTCTCGTTTTGCTTTTCCCCCGCAGGCAAGGCAGAGAATGTATGTCACCTCCACTCCCCGCCTTGCCTCAGTGACTACGCCACATTCGCAGCGAAAGCCGTAGGTAGGCATCCTAGTTATAGCCTACCGTTGCCGGGCCAGCCTCCCTACGGAACGGTAGCACCGCTCAGTTCTGCCCAACACATCGTCCACTCGGCCTCGTCAGCCGTTGTCTCCTGCACGTCAAAGACGAGGAAGGACGCTGGGCCAACGATGTAGACCATCGGATCACCCTTGAGTATGTTGTATTCAGGGTTCCAAGATGTCTCATCGGTCGCGGTTCCCATCTTCTTGAGGAACTTCAGTGTCCGCGTCCGAGTGACTGCTGCCTCGACGAGAGCCGTATCACAGTAGTGGAGCTTAGTGATAGAACTGCCACGCAGGGCGGCGTTCGACTGAATGAGCGCATTACGCGCTGTCATCAGGACAGCATCGCCGCCTGATGTGTAGGTGTCGGTGTCGCTGACCAGCACACAGAAGACAGCCTTTTTCGCGTTGACCTGGATACTCGTCACCTGCACACTGATCGGCACGACGACGTGGCCTGCCGGAACGGTGAAGCGAAGAGATGGAGCTGTCAGAGTGATAGCAGTACCCGCCGCGCTCATCGTCTCAGGTTGCCCCGTAACGGGGTTCTGGGCGATGAAGACCCGACCTTCTCTCGTCCATTTGTCAACCATCCCCTCACGGCTGTTTACCTGTAGGGAGTACTCGCGGTTCTGGCGGATAGGCGATTCATCCTCGTCCGATGCCACCCCAGGGTTGACCTGCCTGACATACCCAGTAAGTTCACTCATCGCTATACCGTCCAGTCCCTGTTGGCTGTCACCAACAGATAGTCAACGTCCATCTCTTCGACAGCGTTCCCGACAGCCTCGACACCAAGAACGACGCCCATGTCAACACTGGTTGAACAAGCACCCTCAACGGTCGCCAGTAGAACCCCATTGATGTACCACCTAGCAGTGCCGTTCGGGTCTACTTCCAGACGGAGAATCTGCCACTCACCAGCGACCAATTCATAGCCATCGAAGTCGTAGGTTTCGCTCACGGCTCCTGCCGTCATCGTGCTAGACCCACCACGGTAGATGTAGTGCCAAACATCAGTGTCCGTCATCTCTGAGGAGAACAGGAAGCCTACATAGTCTGACGCTACTGGGGTAAAGGTAAGCGTGGTGGAAGCCACGATGTCGTCCTCGATGCTGAGGTCTTTCTTAGCGTCACCGCCCTCTGCGTCGGTAAGGCCGAAGAAGCACCTTTTGGTGGCGATGTTGTTGAACTGGATGCGGGCCTCAAGGACGATTGGCCCCATCAAGCCGACATCGAAGGCGTTGTAGGTGCCGATTGCCGTGCCGTCATCGCCAACGTTCGTGGTAGTGACCCTGACCACGCCACTGAGGGCATTCACTTGAAGTAAGCCAGAGTCAATCTCGATGAACCCTTCTCCGAATACCGAGAATGGGCCTATAGAAGCCATGTCGGGCGTTGTCGTGTTGTCGGCAATGTCGGAGTGGTCGATCACGTTGAAGAAGTCTTCGAAGAGCCTGATTTCGCCTGGCCCTCCTTGTACGGTAGCCATTTACTTTTCCTCCTGCTGCTTTAGCAGCTTTTCCAATTTTCGTATCCGTTCCCTATAGGGCGGTACGATCCTATGAGCAGGGGCTTCTCTAGGTAGAGCGGCAAGGTTCTCCAAACGGTTATCGCCTTTGTCACCGTTAAGGTGATGGACGACCCAGCCCTTCGGAATCGGCCCATGCCGCTCTGCCCAGATGCGCCTATGCTCAATCGTTTTCTCCTCCTATTACGCAGGAGCGGTCGCGTCGCCGAGAATCTCAGCGATGAAGCCGCCGGTTGTAGCCGCCGCTAGGCGCTCACCGTAGGCATACTCGTCGTACATAAAGAGTTGATCTGCACCACCGCCGTAGTCCTCTCGGCGCTGAGTGGCGCTGCGGAGTGCGTGTCCCTCAACGAGTAGCAGCCCGAAGCGGGCAAAGACGTAAGAGTTAGCGTCAGCGGCGACACCGCCCTGGTTGGTTGGGATGTTGCCATCCTCAAAGATGTTGGCTCCGCCAAGTGTCCCCTTGAAGCCCTGCTTGAAGGTCTTTTCTGTGAGGCCGTCGGGCACAACATAGGTGCCAACGCCTGCCACGATCTGGTCCTTGATGTCGGTTAGGTGGTAAGCGTGCAACACTCCGTAGATCGGGCTGTTAGCTGGCTCGTTGCTGTCACCGATGCTCACCCTGTCAACGGCGTGTGCGAAGTCCGAGAACTCCACAGGAGTTGCCGTCGCTCCGAGGGCGATGGTGGCCCCATCAAGTGTCGCCAGACCGTCTTCGTCCTTCTTCCGCTCAATCGCGGCCTGGGCAACCCCGCCCATCTGCCCGACAACCTTCTTGCTGATACGCCGATAGGTACGGTCAGTCACGATGGTCGTGATGCCCGTCACGGTCGGCGTGATCGTCAGTAGGGTGTCGGCATACTGCTGAGGGTTGTCCAGGATCGTGGTCTCAGTGATGTTCTGGGCCGCCATCTGGGAGACTGCGATCTCGTTCCAGTCGAGACCTTCGTTCTCCGTTAGCCGGTGCCTTTCAGCCAACTTGGGTACGGGGCCAGGGAACTCCCTGACCACTCGCGCCTCGTCAATGATGATTTCAAGGCTATCGGCCAGTGACCCAGTAATGGTCTTGCCTGTAGCCATGTCTTATCCTCCTACCTGTTTCTTGGTCGGTATCCGTGTTTCTTCTCGAAGGCCGCTGCCTTCTCTTCACCAGTCGTGGTAGCGCCAGCAAGAACCCTGTCGTGGTCAGGCCCGCGCCCAGTGTGGCCCTTGATCTCCTCCGGCGAGTATTTGATGCCGAGTTCGTCAAGGAGTTCGCGTTCGCGTTCGTCCTTCGCGGCCTGAATGCGCTCGTCATCGTCGGCCATGCGGCCCGCGGCAATACCCTTCTCAATGATCAGCTCGCAGTATTTGTGAAAGAACTTCACGTAGGGTTGTTCTTGACCCTTGAACCCCTCGTGGATCGCCTGATGCTCCTCAGCAGTCATGCCTTTGAGAGCTGGGTGATCCTTGAGGGGCTGAAAGGCCGCACTCATTGCCTCGTTTACGGCCGTGGTAGCGATTTCTTGCGCTCCTGGCCCTTGCTTGGCCGAACGCCCCCGCTCATAGGTTTCCTTAGCCTTCGGATCGCCCATCGCGTTTGCGTATTCTGCTGCCGCATCGGGATCGCCGGCGGCACCAGCTATTCGCTTCTGCTCTAGGCTTTCGAAGGCTTTGATCGCCTCTTGCTGGGCAGCCCACTGTCGGGCCTGCGCGTCGGCCTGCTTTGCGCCTGCACTCTGGCCGTCCCGATACGCCTTCTCCCGCTCCTCTTTCTGGGCAGCGGTGAGGTTGTTCCAGTCTTCCTTGTAGCGTGGATGTTCCTGGAGTTGCTGGAAAGTAACCCCTTCAAGCGGATCAGGTGTCTCTTCGCCCCGTTGCCCCTGAACTTCGGCCTCAGCGGGAGAAGCAGGTTCGGGTTCTGGGATTACCGGCTCTTGCTCCTCACCTTTGGTCTCAGGCTCAGCGGTCGGTGCCTTCTTCGGTGGCATTACGCCTTACCTCCAACTGAAAAGGCCCACCTTACGGCGGGCCTGGCCCAGTGATTCCTTGTGTTATGAGTCCTCTATCGCACTCCTGCTGCTGCCATCTCAGGCTCTACGGGTGTCTCTAGAAGGATGTCAGAATAGAAAGCCTTGAATAACTCCCACTCTTTGGGGTAGTCATACCGATACATCTTCCGGGCGGGGTTGGCGGGCAGCTTGTGGTAAATGAACGCTTCGTCTTGCTCAGCAGCGGACAGTTTCATCTCAAGAAGAGCTACTAAGAACGGCTTACCTTGCTGGGTAGCATTGGCTTGGGCAATCTCAGCATTCCTGGCTGCCCTGTCCTGCTTCTCAGCCGACATCCCGATCTTCGCGGGAATGTCATAGTATTCGCGGGCGATCTCCTTGGCCTGCTGATAGCGCTCCTCAATAGACTGAAGGTTCGGGTTGTTAGGCCACATTTGGCCCCGATAGCCATGCTTGATGTAGTCTTCGCTGACGCCAACGTCCTTCGCTTCGCTCAGGATCGCCTCAGCCTGACTATCGTATTCGCGCCACTCGGCGTTAGAGATAATACCGTCGTTGTTGGCGTCCGGCTCCAGATTCCAGTAGCGCTCGGCTAGGAGGTCTTCAACGAACTTCGGCTCCCTCGGCTCCTCTTTGATGCCATATTGCTGCGTCAGCATCTCCCAGACCGTGTTCAGTTGGATGCCTACCGTCTTGCGCCAGCCAGCCCACTCACGCCCCGTCGGATCGGCCTCTAGCAGCCGCTCACCCTCCTGAGCGCGAGTGTCTTTCTGTGCGCGATAGTCTTGGGTGCGCTGAGAGTAGTCATAGCCGCGTTCTGCACCTAGTTCGATAGCTGTCGTTTCCAGTTCCCGTAGTGCAGGTTCAGCGGCTCGAACCTTGTTCTGCTCGCCTTGCAATAAGTCCTCCCAGTTCTTGCCGAACATCCGCTGTGCCGCCTCGTCTCGCGCCTTGTCGCGCTTTTCGTAAGGCGTCTCAGCTTGGGTGCGGGCCCCCACAAGAGCCGCCCCTGTAGTAGCCCATTGCTCACCCTCTAGCTTGCCCTGAATAGCGAAGGGCAGGGCTGACGTGCCCAGATGCTTGATAAGGTCTGGCCCGCTGTCCACTTGATCGAACGGCATGACGTTTAGTCCCGTTCCTGCTTCCACTAGGCCGCCGACGATATTCATAGCGGGTGCACCCCTCGAACTGTAGAAGCGAAGCACCGGGTTCTCAAACTGGCTTGTGCTGACAAAACTCTCAATCGGCTCGCCGCCGGGAGCGATAGCCGAGAAGCCGTGGGCCAAGAACTGGCTGATGGCCCGCACTTGGCCACCAACGCCTATCCAGTCACCGTTGATCTCATGTGCCAGGAACTTTTTACCTTCAGTTGGATTCAAGCCAGTGCCGATCTCTTCCCACGATTTGCCTAAAACAAGCCCAGTAAGAACGTAGGTGCCAGTAGCAAACGTAGCTAAGCCAGCCAATGCCTTCAACGCTGCTTGGCCTTGTGCAGTAGTAGGTCGCGCCGCATCTGTAATTAGCGCTGCCGTCGAACGCAGAAGTCGGGGCGAGAATGCCAGCCAAACAGACTCAAAGCCTCGTTGTGATGGCCCAACGCCGAGAGCGCGACTATCTAGTCCACCTGTCATATTCTTGATGAACTGCCACAACTCGTCCTCAGTTCCCTTCCATGTAGGCTGTAAGGATTCATAGAGATATGCCCTGTTGCTGCCTAGACCAGTGTTGTAGGACGCCTGGAAGCGCCCAAATGACTGCTTGCCGCCCTGCTGCAAGAGTTTTCGTGCCTCAGCGCCTTTTGGTAGAATCTCCAGGAGTTTCCCTGCCGAGAATCCGCCCTCACGGGTCAGGGCAGCGAAGAACTCCGGGTCCCCAATGGGTGCTCCGTGCTGGGCCATCTTCTGAAACGTCTCAAGGTGTTGCCGCATAAAGCGGGCCTGGACTGTAGGATCGAAGAACGCTTGATAATGCCTTAGCGCCGACTTTGCCCAGACGTTCGGCCTATAGGCCAAAGTTGGCAAGCCCTGGATGAACGGCTCCGCGAAGTCGCCTACAGCCGAGAGGAAGCGGATGTAGTTGCCCGTAACCTCCAGCCCGCGAGCGAAGGGGCTGGCCTTCTGAGCGGGGCGAAGGAATGAGCCAAGTGCCTCGTTCAACGCATCTGCTTGTTCACGCGGGAAGAACCGATTGCGCCATGAGGCGATAGGGATTGTCTCCTCAGCCTGTCCGAACAAGTTGCCCGGTGCGACCTCAGCCTTCCGCGCTGACTCCATCGCCCGGGTATAGGCTTTCTTGGCTGACCAGTAAGTTTCCTTAGCACTCTGCACAGTGGCTTTCTGCCCTTGTATCTCTGCCCTCATAACTCCCAGCCCAGCCTCACGCTTCGGCCAGCCTGGTTTGCCCTTGCCCGCTGCTTTCAGGTAATCGCGGTTCATCGCCCTCAGTTGCCGCTCGGCACTGACCCGGGCCTTGACAGCCTTCTCCATGCGAATCCGCACAGGCTCAGGCACCAGTTCCTTCGGCGTAATAGAGAGCGGCTCCAGGGCGTCGGCTAGTTGTTTCTGAGCAACCTCTCGATAAGCTGCTCGAACGTGGATTTCCAGCGTAGCTCTAGGGTTATCGCTATATTTGGCCCCAGCCGCTACGCCATCCTGAGCTTCCTCGTAAATGCGCTGAAGACCAGGATTGGACGGACGCCGCAGTTCTATGCCGCGAAGACCTTTCACCTGCCGGGGAACATAGAACCAACCTTCCTTGCTGATAATTGGCCTCGGCTTCAGGCCAGCCTCGACGCGCATAGCCTCTGTCTCACGAACAACCTGAAGATAGTCATCAACAAAGGCGCGTTGTGCGCTGGTCAGGCTGTAGTCATCGGGCCTGCTGAAGACATCCTGCCACATCCGCGATTGGCCTTCAGTGACGGTGAGGTTCTTGACCTCACCCTCGGTGCTGATACGGAAGGTTCGCCCAACGCGGCCAGTAATCCGCTGGGCGTGAACATCAATGGCAGGGCTTATTGCTGTCTCTGTGAGAAGTTCGCCTGCCACTCGCTGCCGCCAATAGGCCGTGAGAGCTTTTCCTGTCGGCGTATCGCTGAGCACGGACGGGTTAATGCCAGTCTTGCCAACCAGCGCTCGAATCAATGGATTATCACTCGTGACAACCTCCTCCATCACATCATCGAACTCTCGGAGGGGCGCGACGAAGCGGTTGCCAGCGTTCTCGGCAGGAATGCCACCCGCAGCCTCAGCCGTCGGCGGTGTAGTTGGCGGTTCACGCGGCGGTTCCGCACCTTCTAGCCGCGTTCGCCATCGTTCCAGCGCCTCGGCCCTCGTGGGCCCGCGCACCTCCGTCGCCTCGCGGAAGACCTGCGCTGCGGGCTTGGGGGCGGCAACTCCACGCTCAACGGCTGGCCTATACCATCGGCTTTCTGCCTGTGAATATCGCCACCCCAATTTATCTAGGCCCTTAAGTTCCATGCCCAAAGCCTTGCTTGCACCCTCCACTGTCGGGCGCTCACCCTGCACACCGTATCTTGCTACCTTGTAAAGTCTGAGTTGTTCGGGTGCTAAATTCCGTTCAAGAGCCGTCCATATTTCTTCCTCAGAGGCAGGAGTGAGCCTCGCCCCTGCTGTGGGGGTAGGAGGCTTGGCTATCTGTTCCTGATAGGCAGTCTTGACAGCACGGTATGCGGGCTGACGCAGTAGCATTTCCTCTTCGGGCGTGAATGCTTCGCCCCTGCTGATCTTCGCCATGAGACTTTCAGGCGTCGGTTTCAGCCCGCCGGCCTCCTCCATCAACACCTCTTGCGCCCGCCGCGCACTAGGGATTATGCGCTCGCCCCTTGCAGCTACCCCCCTCGCAGCACCAGGGAGTGCCTTAGCCCCACGCAGGGCAGCGCGCTCCAAAGCGGGGAGAGCGACAGGGCCAGCCACGAGACCCGCCAGTTCGCCTACCCCTGACGGCCCCCAGCGGCCTATCGGCGTCTCCGCAACGGGAACACCAGCCCTCTCCAGACCTTTGCCCGCTGTGCCTAGAGCAGTAGCTCCACCAATCATGCCAGCGGTAACGCCAGGAAAGGCTAGTGTTGCTAATCCGCCAAGAGGACTCGTCGTAGCCGTAATGTGGGGTTCCGCTATCGGCCCAGCGACGGGCACCTTCCTGATAGCCTCTCGTGCTGGTTCAGGCAGCCTCGGTTCAGTGAGTGCCATGAACATTGCCATCGGCAGGCTCCAACCTGCCTTGCGCTTCGCCTCTTTCTCTAGGTGCCCTCGTAGCCACTCATTGATGTCCTCTTCGCTCTTCTCACGCGGGTCAAAGGGCGGGGTAACGCTTTTCTCCTCGCCCGTTGTTGGATCGGTGAACCTAATAGCCCTGACCCCGGCCCGTTCTCTTGCCTCTGCCTCGCGTTCCGCCCTCTCCCTGCTGAGTGCCACAGGGTCGAAGGGGCGATACCTCGCCTCTTCAGCGCTAGGTATCACTGAAGGGCGTTCTGGTGCCGCTGGTTGCAAACGCTGCTCCACCTGGCGGAAGCGCTCCATAGGCTGCACAGCCTCAGCCCCCATCCTGAAGCGCTCGTAGGCTTTCGTCAGCCACGTCTCCTTCGGCTCCGTCTCTTTCTCGAAGCGGTCACGCTCGAAGAAGCGTTGGTAAGAGGCTTTTTCTAGGAAGTCGTACCAGGCCATCTACCTTGACTCCTCCTTGGTGCTCAACCTCATCCATAGCCAACGACTCTCGTCCCTGCCGTGCCCGTCGGGGCTGCGGCATACATCGCCTGCTGTGCCGTCTCAGGTGTGACGCCACGCTGCCGCCAGCGAGCGTAGGCCATCTGCTGTGCCTGCTCCGGCATGGCTGCGAACTGCGTCACGTTGGCCTGGTGCGGCGAAACCCAGGGCGTCCCCGCTACCGGTGTGGTAGGCCCGCCCCAGGCTCCGAACTCCTGGATGCGACCACCAGCAGCGAGTTTCTGGCCGTAGATGTCAGCCCCACCAGTAGCGACAGCGCCTGTCCCTACCGTTGCCACTGCGGGTTCTCCTGTTTGCCATTCAGGTGCACCCACAGGAAGCCCGCTCTCGGTTGTCATCGCAGGCTGGCCCGCCATCCACTTGTTGTAAGCCAGGTAGTCGAAGGGCCGTGCCCAAGTCTCCGCAGCGCCCAGGCGCTCCTGGCCCTGTATCTCGCGGA
>Ga0315549_1002671_pt1 | contig 16657 bp, 14 predicted proteins | sample SalMarSW160200MG_FD_203101 | JGI IMG/M metagenome (GOLD analysis project Ga0315549, IMG submission 203101) | Salt marsh sediment microbial communities from the Plum Island Ecosystem LTER, Massachusetts, United States - Salt Marsh Sediment SW1601-200 ... | reverse complement strand
CACTCTTGCAGCGGTTTTAAGGCATATTCTGAAAAGCTTTCCCGGTAAGAGCGTTGTAACTCTTGAAGACCCTGTAGAAATCAGGATTGATGGGGCTACACAAGTTCAGATTACGCCGCATGGCCAGATGACATTTCCGACGGCGCTAAGGTCGCTATTAAGGCAGGACCCGCAGGTTTTGATGATTGGAGAAATTCGAGACGCTGAAACCGCCAGGATAGCCATCGAAGCAGGGCTGACAGGGCATCTGCTAATGAGCACGATGCACAGCGGTACGCCAGCAGGGGCACTTTTGCGACTATTAGAGATGGGCATTGAGCCGTACCAGGTAACATCAAGTGTTTCAGCAGTTTTGAACCAGCGGCTTATCAGGAAACTTTGTACCAAATGTAGGAGAAAGGTCGAGAGAAAGGACTTGTTTGAAGCGGTTGGGTGTGAGGACTGTTTTAATACCGGCTATAAAGGCAGAGTGCTGATGGCGGAAATGGTTAAGTTGGATGGTCATTTGCGAAAGGCAATCCTGGCCAAAGCCGACCTTGAAGAGCTTGAAGCATTATTAATGAGCAGAGGCCATACAAATATACTTGCCGATGGCCAGCGTTTGGTCGATGAGGGTGTCACGACACAGGATGAGCTGAACAAAGTATGTGGAGTCGCTTAATTGTATATATGACAAAAAGATTTGTGTTATGAAACATACATTAATCTGTTTTATTATTCTATTTTTTGCAGTTGTCCATTTACACTCTAACGCATCTGAATTTGAAAGAATAAAACTCGAAACGTAATGAGGAGCATAAAATGGCGACGTTTGAATATAGTGCATTGACATCGGCTGGTCGGCTGATGAAAGGTGTGATTGAGGCGGGCTCGCTCGACGAAGCGGGCGAGCTGCTCGGACAGATGCAGCTTACCGTGAATTCTATTGAAAAGGCCAAAGCCGCAAAACCCAAAACGGCCATCGGCAGAAACGAATTTTTGCTTTTTAATCAGCAATTAGCTTCCATAGCAAAAGCTGGGATTCCTTTGGAAAAGGGATTGCGGGAGCTGGCTAATGATGTCAGCTCAAAGTCGATGCGTAAACTCGTCAACGCTATTGCTGAAGAGCTTGAGGCAGGAGTGAGCATCGAGGATGCGTTTGAAAAAAGGCAGAAGCATTTTCCACCTCTTTATGGCCGGATATTAAAGGCGGGAGTAGAAACGGGGAGATTGAGCGAGATGCTCACCAGTCTTAACAGACATCTGGAATTGGCCAATCAGACCAGGAGAATAATTTTCGAAGCTCTGTGTTATCCTGCTGTTATCCTGGCCCTGGCTGCTATTATTATAACGGCGGTATTTCTGATTATAATCCCGCAATTTGTGACGATACTTTCGGATATGGCGGAGGGGATGCCTTTACCTGCTTTGACTTTGTTCTTTTTCAGTATTGCGAGAAATGTAGTTCCTTTTTGGATAACAGTAGGAGTTATTATTGCGGCGATAATTGTTGTCTTTGTGATGCTTTCCGGATTTGCAGCAGGATGTAGATTCAGGGAATCACTGTTATTGAAAATACCGGTTATTGGGGGGGTTTATCATAGTAGCGTGCTCGGCAGGATGGCCGAAGCGATGGCGATGATGGTTGCAGCCGGTTGTGATATGCCGGCGTGCATAAGATTGGCTTCAGGTTCGGCAGGAAGTGCCAAACTAATGCTGGAAAGTGAAGCTCTTGCCGGCCAGATTGAACAGGGGGGGAATATTTTAGAGGCAGGGCAGTTTTGTAGAATGATACCCCGGCTGTTTTTGTATTCCATCCAGTTGGGAACGCAGCGAAACGAATTGCAGGATAATCTCTATAGTCTCGGCCAGATGTATGCTGAGCAGGCGCGATGTGGCCAGGCGAGATTACAGGCGGTTTTGCTGCCTGTTATGATAATCGCAGTAGGAGGTTTTGTGGCTTTGGCTGTCCTTGCGATGTTTTTGCCGATGATAACAATAGTCCAGACTTTGTCTGGAGGATAGTAATTGGTGAGAGTATGTTTGTAGTTATAGCAATATTGATTTTGTTACTCTATGTAATCCTTGGCTATAAGAAGCCGGGTATTGCGTTGATTACATCGCCAGTCGTATGTTCACTGATAGCTTGCGATGCTGTTTTAAGGGAGTCATTGGAAGGGATATTATTAGCTGTTATCATATTTATAGCTACGTTAGTAGCTGTGTTATTGGCAAGGCGAGAGCCGGATACCGTAGAATGGCCTCAGTTATGGGCGAAATGGCTGCTTAGAGGTATTCTCGCTCTGCTTTTAATTGTGACTTCAGGCTTTGTATTAGGTCCATCGGGTGCTATCGGATTCGGATTTTTTATTTTATTTATAGGCGCAATCATAAGCTATGGTTTGACATCACGTCATGCAATTGCTGCATATATTCTTTCGACAATAGGTTCGAGTATGCGACAGAATCTGCCGTTATCAATGGCCCTGGAAACAGCGGCAGGGGGACGAAAAGATAATCGCTCAAAAATACTACAAAGAATAAAAAAATGGCTGGTTCAGGGATACTCATTAAGCGAGTCAATTAAGCGTGGCTATCCTAAATGTCCGGGTTACGCAGTGGCGATGATAGCTGCCGCGGAGAAGATTAACCAGCTTCCACTTGCAATGGAAGCGCTCGAAGTCGATATGGTGGTCAGGGCCAATGAAAGAAGGAAAATCAGGCCGGTTCATCCGTTTTATCCGGTGCTGTTAATAACCTTTATGTTTTTTATAGCATTGGTATTAATGTGGAAGGTTATTCCTATGTTCACTGAAGTTTTAGCAGAAATGACCGGAGGAGCAGAACTTCCTGCTGCTACTCGATTTTTAAGCGGGATTGCAGATTTTGTTGCTTTCGAGTATAGCGGGCTATTTGGGTTAGTAGTCGCACTTATAGTCCTTATAGTTGTTCCTGTTTCGATTTACATTAAGTTTCGGCCTCGTCGGCCGGATAAGCCGTACCTGCTTTCGCAAATAGGCGATTTTATTAAATGGCATTTACCGATTCTGCACTGGTTTGAGAAAAATTACTCAATGGTTCAGGTTGTTGAGCTTTTGCGGCTGTCGCTTAATGCCGGCTGTACGGTCAATGACGCTATCGCTAATACGTTTGGTTTGGATGTGAATAATTGTTTCAGAAAAAGACTGAAGAGGTGGTTGGTGAAGGTAGAGCAAGGCGAGAATATTGCTGTCTCGGCTAAAGAAGCAAGATTAAGCCCTGCCCTGGCATGGGCATTTGATGAGCAGGTGAACCAGAGCAACACTTTAACAATCCTGGAAACGCTCGAGTCGTTCTATCGCTCGAACTACAGCTACCGCGTCAATCTTGCCAGATACATAATGTGGCCTTGTGTGTCGCTTATTATGGGGATAATGGTAGGGTTTGTGCTTTATGCTGTATTTTCTCCAATGGTTGTGATTATAAATACCCTGACGGGTTACATAACGCCGTAAATAGAGTTGAATTGTGAAGTATAAAAACAATAAATGCCGTGGTTACTTATTTGCCGATTTGATGGCTGCATTGGCTGTTTTGGGATTTCTTTTGGCCGGATTTGCAATCTCACTGGATGGCTTCAGAAGGTTTAATCACTACCAGTTAGTAAGGCAACGTTGTGTGGCAGCAGCGCAGGCAGAACTTGACAGCGTAACCACAACAGGTAAGCCAATCGGTGAAGAGGGTTTCAAGCAACTATGGCCCAAGCTAAGCGTTTTCATTGAAAAATCAGATGGAGCCGGTCAATGGAAAGGATTGAAACTGGTAAAAGTGAAAACAAAAGCCAAAAGCTTTAACAAGGACATTGAAGTTGAATTATCCAAATATATTCTTGTTGAAGGAGGTAATTAGAGGTGCGTAAAGGTTTTACATTGACAGAGATGCTGGCTGTGATGGTTGTTCTTGCAATCATTTCGTTTGCTTTGGCGGGGGTATTTACCACGCTTATTACCGATATTCCACGGTCATATCGTATTATCCAGACGAACACGACAGTGCTTGATATGTTGGAGCGGATGCATCGAGACATTAATGCAGCCAAAGGATTGCCGGGGTCGTTTGGGCAATATGCTACAAATGAGGGGCTGCTTCTAATCGAGAAGGACGATGGTGTGATTAGCTATCAGGTCAAGAATGATAAAGTGCTTAGATGCAATTTAACGGCTGCTGAGAATGGCGATGTTAATGATATGAGTATTTGGTCAGTACCTCATGCTAAAATAAAATGGCAAATATGGAGAGAAAATGACAAAGGTTATGCTGTGTCGATTAAGACCCAAATAGAGCACAAGGTAAGAGACAATTGGGAAAGGAAAATGGCCAATTCGCATCTCTATTTTGTAGGTGTGGCGCAAGGAGCTATAGAGTGAAGATGAAAGATAAAAGAAGAAAAGGTTTTGTGTTGATTCTTGTTTTATTGGTACTTAGTGTAATTGGACTTGAAATGTTCGTGTTAGCCAGTGGCTCGAATATTATGCTGTTCCAGGCCAATACTGCGTATCTTCGGGCATGTGAGAGTAATCTGATGACAAGCGGCCTGGCCTGGGCAGAAAAAAATATCAAAGATGGAAGCAAAGAAATCTTTGACAAAACTATAGAATTAGATATTACTAATATGAACATTAAGTCAGCAGCTTTAAGAGTTGTGATAAGCGCACCTTCTAATGAAGAAAAAGAAGTACAAATAAATACGTTGTGTAGCCGAGCGAGGCAGACCAGAAGCTCAACAAATAAATTCAGAATCGGATTGTGATAAGCAGAAAACAGTTATTGGAACACGCCAAAGCACAGAAGGCCACCGATATTCATATTTGTGCTGGTGCTCCTGTATCGTTTAGAGTAGGGGGGAAATTAATTCCCATCACGAAAGAAAAGCTAACCCCTGAGCAAAGCAGGGAAATATCATTAGAACTACTGACGGAAGACCAAAAAAAGCTGTTTGAACAAAACCTGGATTACGATTTGATGCTGGCAGATGAAGGCGGAAGATACAGGATAAATATCGGTTATTTTAATGGCCAAGTGGGGGCGACTATTAGAATTCTTCCTACAAGACCTAAAACGATTAAAGAACTGTTTCTGCCTGATATCGTAAGGGACTTGGCCCGCCGGACAAAAGGATTAGTGTTAATAACAGGAAGTACAAGCCAGGGTAAAACCACTACAATGACATCAATGGTGGATGAGATTAATTCCACATCTGAGAGACACGTTATTACGATAGAGGACCCTATTGAATATGTGCATTCAAATAAAGTTGGTATGGTCAGGCAAAGAGAAATTGGCAAAGATACGCAGTCATTTTATAGCGGATTACGGGCTGCTTTAAGGCAAGACCCTGATGTTATCGCTATAGGTGAGATGAGAGATCATGAAACGATTAAGATTGCCTTGACTGCTGCGGAAACGGGTGTCATGGTTTTTTCCACGCTACATGTTATATCGATAGACAAGATTATTGAAAGACTCGTAAGTTACGCCCCTGCTACCGATGAGAACCAGTTAAGATTTCTTTTAGCTGAATCTTTGCAGGGTATAATTCACCAGGAATTACTTCCTACCACAGATGGGCAGCAACGGGTGGCGTGTGAAGTTCTGGTTACAACAAGAGCTGCAAGAAATATTATACGGAGAAAGGGCGGGTATTTCCTGCGAAGCATAATCGAGACGGGCAAAAAACACGGAATGATGACCATGACAGAATCTGTGAATACTCTTCTTGAAGATGGCATTATAAGTGAAGGTGTTGCAAAAAGTGTCTTGGTTAACTACAAATAATAATGACTTGGTGTGAAAAGCCTGCTTGTGGCAGGCTTTTTTTTTATGCTTCAATTTTGTATCAAGTTTATACTAAGTCAAACCGCTTCGAATCCAATGCTAATTAATAAGGCAATATAACTGTCCTGTTGCCTCTTATATTTGAATAGGTTATTATTAAAGCCGGTTTTTGTGTGATGTTACAGCCGGTAACGATGAGGATTATTTATGAGAGCTGTTGTTAAGACGATTTTGGCAATTGTCGGTATCGTGGCAGTGTGTATGACTCTCATAGTTTTGATGATTGGCCGGCATGATTTAAAAGTTGAAGAGAAAGTCAGAACACCAGAAGTAGTGATTGAGGGTGGGGGTAGTTGGCCGATGTTTCGTGGTGGGCAGGGTCTTCTGGGCAGGGCATCGGGGTCTTTGCCTGAATCGATGGAACTTGTCTGGAAATTCAAAACTGATGGACAGGTCAAGTCATCACCGGCAATTGATGATGGTCTTGTTTTCGTTGGCTCTAATGATGCAAATGTTTATGCAATTGATTTGGGAAGCGGGGCTAAGGTGTGGGTATATCGGGCCGGCGATGCCGTTGAGGCGGCTGCTTGTGTAGTTGATGGCTGTGTTTATGTGGGTTCTGCGGATACCTTCCTGTACGCGTTTGATGCAAAAAGCGGCTCACTTAAATGGAAATATAAGACCGATGGGCAGATTCTTGGTGCTGCAAACTGGACGCGCTCACCGGATGGCCGGAATATCTGGATACTTGTAGGCAGCTATGATAATAAACTATATTGCATAGATTCGACGAATGGGAATGTTGTGTGGACATACGAGACGGATAGCTACATAAATGGCTCACCAGCAGTTGGTGATGGTGTGACGACTTTTGGGGGCTGTGATGCGATGATTCACGTTGTATCTCTGGCAGATGGTAGTCGAAAAACGCAAATTGATACCGGCTCATTTATTGCGGCTTCTGCAGCTCTTTTCGAAGGATATGTGTATGTTGGAAATTACGATAACGTATTTTTAAGGGCTGATATTGAGTCCGGTGACGTAGTTTGGAAATATACAGATGGAGATTATCCATTTTTTTCTTCACCTGCAGTTGGTCAGGACGTTGTTGTGTTTGGAGGACGTGATAAGCGCGTCCATTGTGTAAATCGCAATGATGGTAATGTAGTCTGGAAATTTCAAACACTGGGTGAAGTTGACAGTTCGCCGGTTATTTGCGGAGATAAGGTCGTTGTTGGCTCTGAGGATGGACGACTTTATATGATAGGGCTTTCTGATGGAAGAAAAATATGGTCGTATGAGGTAGGCCAGGGCATTACTTCGTCACCAGCCGTTGCAAACGGTTTGGTTATTGTCGGCTGTGATGATGGTTATGTGTATGCGTTTGGTGCTAAGCGGTAAAAGCGGAGTATAATTTTATGAGAATTGTTCAAATTATTCCGGGCGTGGCGGGAAGCTTTTACTGCGAGAATTGTTTGCGGGACACTTCGCTGGTTAAAGCGTTACAGAAGCTGGGGCATGATGTCCTGGTGATTCCTATGTATTTGCCGATACAGGCCGACAAAGATATTGCAGTCGATAGCTCGCCGGTTTTTTTCGGGGGGATTAATGTTTATCTTCAGCAAAAGTATTCTCTTTTTAGAAAAACGCCTCGATGGATTGACCGTTTGTTTGATTCGCAGAAGCTTTTAAGATGGCTGGGCCGAAAGGCAAGAATGACAAGTGCAAGGGAACTGGGAGAGATGACAGTTTCGATGTTACGTGGCGAGCAGGGCCGACAAGTTAAAGAGCTGAACAGATTTATCGATTGGTTGGATTCACGGGAGAACAAGCCTGACATCGTGTGTTTATCCAACGCATTGCTGGCGGGTCTGGCCAGACGTATCAAAGAGGTGCTTGGCGTGCCGGTATTGTGTTTGCTTCAGGATGAAGATGGCTTTCTGGATGGCTTGGGTTCGCCATACTCAGAACAGGCGTGGGAAATACTTTCTCAGCGATTGAGCGATGTGGACGCATTTATAGCTGTGAGTAAATACTATGCCGGTGTTATGCAGCAAAGACTAAAGATTGATGCGGAAAGAATAAATGTTGTGTATATGGGTATTTCGCTGGGCGGGTATGAATCTGTACGGGCCAAACCTCAGCTGCCTGCCATTGGTTATCTTTCGAAGATGTGTTTCGATAGAGGGCTGGATACGTTAGTAGAGGCATTTATTAAGTTAAAGGGCAATGAGAGATTAAAGAAATTGAAGCTCCGGGTAGCTGGTGGTAAAACAAGCGGTGACGAAGTATTTATACAACGTATTCGGCAAAAACTTGAGCATTGTGGTTTTATTGATGATGTGGAGTTTCTGCCGGATTTTGATAGCAAGGCTAAGCTTGAGTTTTTTCAGAAACTTTCTTTGTTGTCGGTACCGGAGAAGAAACCTGTTGCCTATGGTCTGTATGTGATTGAAGCTCTTGCAGTGGGTGTGCCGGTTGTAGCACCTTCGATTGGTGCTTTGCCTGAATTGCTGGAAATGACCGGCGGGGGTATATTATGCGAGCCACATAACACGGATGCCCTTGCTAAAGCTATACAGAAATTGCTGCTGGAACCAGATTATGCGCAAAAGTTGGGGAAAAAAGGCAGAGAAACTATATTTGAAAAATTCAATATTGAAAAAACTGCTGAGCAAATGATGCGTATTTATAAAGAGGTTGTTAGATAGTCTCAATGAGGAAGATTATGCTCGAACTCGTTAACGTATCGAGAAATTATGAGTCACCGGGTGAAGCCGGCAGCGTTTGTGTTTTGAAAGATATTACATTGAAGGTCGAAAAAGGCCAATCTCTTGTGATTGTTGGGCCTTCGGGAAGCGGCAAGAGTACATTACTTAATATTATTGGTGCTCTGGACCGCCCCTCTGCTGGAAAGGTGTTGTTTGACGGCAGGAACTTCGCTGAACTGAATGATATTGAACTTGCGAGAATTCGTAATAAGGAAATTGGTTTTGTTTTTCAATTGCATCATCTTTTACCCCAGTGCACGGTACTCGAAAATGTGTTGGTTCCTACTCTTGTGGATAAAAGCCATACGTTAAGAAAAGAAGCACAGAAAAGGGCAATTGAACTTTTGGAACGCGTCGGGCTTGAAGATTTGTTGCTGCATCGGCCTGGTGAGCTTTCTGTAGGACAACGGCAGCGGACAGCGGTTGTCAGGGCCTTGATTAACAGGCCTAAGCTGCTGCTTGCGGATGAGCCGACCGGTTCATTGGATGAGCAGACCTCGCAAAATATAGCTGAATTGCTGGTTGAACTAAACAAAAGTGAGCATGTTACGTTAATTGTTGTAACGCATTCGCTAAGACTTGCTGAATGTATCGGACAGGTGATGGAACTGAGTAATGGCGTATTAAAAGATAAGGCAAGCCAAAGATGAATTTGCTCAAACTTGTTAAAAGAAGTCTTTTTTTTTATTGGAGGACGAACCTCGGCGTATTGTTAGCTGCCGTGTCAGCTACTGCTATTTTAACCGGTGCGCTGGTTGTTGGTGATTCGGTACGCCATAGTCTTAAAATGATGGTGACAGCTCGTCTTGGAGCAACCCGGCTTGCACTTACCGCACAAGACAGGTTCTTCAGGGCCGAATTAGCAGATGAATTGGCGTCGGAACTTGACACACAAGTCGTACCTGTTTTGCAATTACGCGGGCTGGTTACGAATAGTGATAGTACAAAGCGGACAAATCGGGTTGCGGTACTTGGTGTTGACGAGCGTTTTTTTAACGTTGGGGCGGAGATAAATCCTTTTGGTGGTGACGGCAGTGATGAGGTAGCCCTAAATGAACCACTGGCAAAAAAGCTTGGGATTGGAGCTGGTGATGAGGTTGTTCTTAGAATTGAAAAGCCGGGTGTGATGTCAAGAGATATAGCTCTAAGACCCACTTCGGATTTAACTATTGCATCTCGACTTAGGATTAAAGCGATTGCAGGGCGAACTCAGTTCGGCCGCTTTAGCTTGCAGGCCAATCAGGTTGCACCATTGAATGTTTTTGTGCCAATCCGATGGTTGCAGGAAAAGCTCAGCCGCGAAAGCCAAGCTAATCTGCTTTTAGTTACCGGTGATGAGGCCAATAGTATCACGGCTGAAAGAGCGAGCAAAGCTGTCAAAAAATGTTGGAAGCTCGCGGATGCAGGTCTTGAGCTTCGTGAGTTGGCCCGGCAGGGGATGCTTGAGATACGCAGCAGGCGGGTATTTATCGACGAGTCTCTAAGTCAAGCGGCGATGAATACGGCAGAAGGCGCTGTTGGAGTTTTGACATATTTTGTGAACGAGTTGCGATTTGGTGAAAAGACGACTCCTTATTCAATGGTCGCGGCAATAGGGCCATCGACAGATGCCAAGGGTCTTATTCCAGCAGGGATGAAAGATAGCGAGATTCTAATCAACCAGTGGTTGGCCGAGGACCTTGGGGCTGAAGTCGGAGATGAGATTGAGCTTGCTTATTTTGTGGTCAAATCGAAGAGAGAGCTTGAGCAGGAGACAACCGGTTTTAAAGTTCGGCAAGTACTACCTTTAAAAGGCCCGGCAGTAGATCCCGAATTGATGCCTGATTATCCTGGTCTGGCGGATGTGGAGAATTGCAGGGATTGGGAACCGGGTATTTTTATCGACTTAAATAAAATACGTACTCGCGACGAGGATTACTGGCAGCAGTATCGCGGCACACCGAAGGCGTTTATCACCTTAAAGGCGGGTCAGACTATTTGGGCTAATAGATATGGAAATTTAACTGCGGTAAGGTATCCATTAGGCGATACAACCAAGCAGGACATTACCGAAAGATTGTTAGGTAGGCTTGACCCTGCAACGGTGGGACTATTTTTTCAAGATGTGTGCGAACAAGGCCTGAAAGCAGGTGAAGGAGCGACTGATTTTGGCCAGCTTTTTTTGGGCTTTAGTATGTTTCTTATCATAGCAGCTTTGGTGCTGATGGGTCTTGTTTTTGTATTTGGAGTTGAGAGCCGCAGCGAACAGGTTGGAATGCTGCTGGCGATGGGATTATCACCAAAGTTAATAAGGCGGCTACTGTTTATTGAGGGTGGTATATTGGCGTTGCTTGGAGCGATTGTAGGAACAGCAGCGGGGCTGCTTTATACTAAAACTATGATTTATGGGCTTGCGACTATCTGGCGAGTGGCTATAAGCGGTTCGCAAGTTTATTTCTTTGCAAAACTATCTACATTGTTTTTGGGTGCGTCTACAGCAGTAGCTATTTCTCTTTTTGGGATATGGCTTGCTTTGCGTAAGCAGGTATCTCGGCCTGTACGTGAACTTTTAAGCGGGAATTTGAGATGGCAGTTTTTTGTTGGCGGGGCAACCTCAAAAGGCAAACTTGGTTTATTAGTTTCAGTGATGGCGGCGGTTGCTGCAGTAATACTGATTGTTTTGTTAGGTGGTAGTGACAGTAGTTCTGTATCTATGGCATTTTTTGGAGCAGGGGCCTTGCTATTGATTGCAGGACTTGGATTAGCGGCTGCTTTATTAAAGGTAGTTGCAGGTGGTTGGAGCAGGCCTATGGCGTCACTGGCTGGTCTGGGTTTGCGAAATTCAACGAGACGAAGCGGTCGGAGTTTGGCTGTTATAGGATTGCTTGCATGTGGGATTTTTCTGGTTATCGCAGTAGGGGCTAATAGACGTAATCCTTTGGCCAATGCTCAAAACCGCAATTCAGGCACAGGGGGCTTTACGCTATTTGGAGAATCGTCTATTGGTATTTTACATGATTTGAACAGCAGGGATGGACGGCAGTCATTGGCTTTGGATGTTGATGAGCTTGAAGATGTCCGGTTTGTTCAGTTGCGAGTGTATGATGGTGATGATGCAAGCTGTTTTAATTTGAATCGGGCACAGAAGCCGCGATTGTTAGGAGTGCAGCAAGAACAATTGCAGATACGTGGTGCTTTTCGATTCAGTGATATGATTGAAGGTATTGGAAAAGAAAATGACTGGGATTTGCTAAATCGCAACCTAGGTGAAGATGTAGTGCCGGCAGTTGGTGATTATCCAACTATTATATGGGCACTTGGCAAGTCCGTCGGAGATGAGCTTGAATATACTGATGAGAAAGGGCAGGCATTTAACCTGCGAATCGTTGGGATGATAGATAGTTCAATCTTACAGGGAAGTTTACTTATTGCTGAAGATGAGTTTATCAGGCGTTTTCCATCGGAGGACGGCTACAGGATGTTTCTGATAGATGTGCCTGAAGAAAAGCTTGATAAGGTGATGGGAAAATTATCTGACAGGTTGCAGGACTATGGATTGGAACTTACGCCAGCAAAGCAACGATTGGCTGAGTTTAGTGCTGTTGAAAATACTTATATATCGATATTTCAGATGCTTGGAGGTTTAGGACTCGTCCTTGGCAGTATCGGGCTTGGGCTTGTTGTACTTCGCAACATGCTTGACAGGCGTGGTGAGCTTGCAATGTTGCAGGCCATAGGGCTTGACAAAGGAGCACTTAAAAAGATGGTGTTTTACGAGCACTCGGGACTTGTGCTATGTGGTTTGGTCTGTGGAGTAGTGGCTGCATTGGTAGCTGTTGCCCCTGCGTTGAGGTCACCTGGTGCGGATATACCGTATGGTTCGCTGGTGCTGACAATTGCTGCAATTGGGGTAAGCGGTGCAGTATGGATATGGATTGCAACATTTTTTGCGCTTAGCGGAAGGTTGTTAGAGGCATTGAGAAATGAGTAGGTGTTGTAAAAACTTGGTGAGGAGAGTATGAAGGGAACTATTGTTCCACGCATAATACTGATTGCATTAGTTATTGTGACAGTGGTATCAATCTATATATGGCTTAGCAGTGATGTAGCGATAGGCCTTACGGAGCGTTTGCCACTTACCGAAAATTTTGTGCAGGTAGTTACGGATAGCAGTGTAGAGAAGCTTAAAGGTGAATTGGTTCAATTTGATGGGATTCCAGCGGATTTGCCCGGTGCCTGGCCGAGATTCAGGGGGGCTAATTTCGATGCCATAAGCAAAGAAGATATTGCATTTGTAAAGAGTTGGCCTGCAGATGGACCTAAGGTTCTCTGGTCTATCGAAGTGGGTGAAGGTTATGCCGGAGCAGCGGTCCTGGCTGGGCGAGTGTATGTTTTGGATTATGACCGCGAGCGACAAGCCGATGTGGTTCGGTGCCTGTCACTTGAGGATGGGCAGGATATCTGGCGATATTCTTATCCGGTTAAGGTCAAACGCAATCACGGAATGAGCCGAACTGTGCCTACGGTAACGCAAAAGTATATTGTTACATTGGGGCCGAAATGCCATGTTACGTGTCTGGATTCGATGACAGGTGAGTTTCGCTGGATGCTGGATTTGGTGAAGGATTTTAAGGCAAAAGTACCGCCGTGGTACGCGGGACAGTGCCCACTTATAGAAGACGATAAGGCAATAATTGCAGTAGGTGGTGACGCTCTAATAATGGCGATAGATTGCGAGACAGGTGAAATTATATGGCAAAGTCCTAATCCTCACGGCTGGGTAATGACGCATTCATCTGTAATCCCTATCGAATTTATGGGTAAGCGAATGTATGTTTATTGTGCCAGTGGAGGTGTTGTGGGAGTATCAGCAGAGGATGGCAGTATTTTATTGGAGAACACTGATTGGAAGATACGTGTTGCAAACGTTCCATCGCCTGTCATTGTGGGTGACGGTCTGATTTTTCTTTCGGGTGGATATAATGCAGGAAGTATGATGCTGCGGTTAGCCAAAGATGGTGACAAGATAATTACAGAAGAGGTTTTTCGCCTTGGACCTGAAGTGTTCGGCTCACCACAGCATACTCCAATTTTTTACGATGGCTATATCTACGGAGTCAGGCCGGATGGGCAATTGGCCTGTCTTAATCTGGATGGCAGGATTATGTGGAACAGTGGTAGTACTAATACCTTTGGTCTTGGGCCTTATACAATTGGTAATGGATTGATATATGTTATGGATGACTCTGGATTGTTGACTCTGGCGGAGGCGACACCGGCAGGATATGTTCAGCTTGCTGAATCAAAAGTATTGGATGGGCCGGACTCGTGGGGACCTATGGCTATTGCTTCCGGAAGACTGATTTTACGCGACTTGACACAAATGATATGTATTGATATCGCTGAGTAGCAGGGCCTCTTTGATAGATTGAGTGCGAAGTTTTCATTTGTTACAACGAACCTTTAGTAATTTTTTACTGTAGAAATAGGTAAGGTGTCAGAATGAGCAAGCAATCAGGTTCTGAAAAAATTAGGATGATTGTCGGTGTAGTTGTTGGCCTTGCTATTATTGTCGCAATTGTCGCTGTGTTACGTCTTGATATTACAGGCGAAAAAGGCAGCGGCCTTAGTACAGAATTTGTCTATGATATTAATGAGCTGGCGAAGATTGACCCTAATTTAATTTTATATGAAGAATCAGCCAAGCCAATAGAGACAGCTTTTAACGCTTCACATGCAATTGCTATTGGTACTGAGAACCGCATTTATATTGCCGGTGACCAGGCAATCCGGGTATTTATTGACAACGGTAATTTGCAGAGTGAGATTAAGCTGCCTTCTGCTCCAAGGTGTTTGACAGTAGCCGACGATGCCAGGATTTACGTTGGAATGAAGAATTATATTGAAGTTTACGATGGTCAGGGCAAACGATTAGTAACCTGGCAGAGTTTGGGTGATGATGCGGTCTTGACAAGTATAGCTGTTTCAAGAAACGATGTTTTTGTTGCTGATGCGGGTAATCGAATTGTTCTTCGTTACAATACTCAAGGCAAGTTAATAAACCGTATTGGCCAAAAAGATACAGATAAAAATATTCCTGGTTTTGTGATACCGAGTCCATATTTCGACCTTGCAGTTGCTCCTGATGGATTATTGCGAGTAGTAAATCCCGGGCGTCATCGCATCGAGGCGTATACTTTCGAAGGTGACCTTGAGTTTTGGTGGGGCAAGTTTTCAACAGATGTGGAAGGTTTCTGTGGCTGTTGTAATCCGGTTAATTTTGCCATTCTTGAAGATGATAGTTTTGTTACCTCTGAGAAAGGTCTTATTCGAGTAAAAACATATGATGCTGATGGTTCCTTTGTGGGTGTAGTAGCCGGACCGGAGCAGTTGGTTGAAGGTAATGTTTCACTTGCATGCTTGTTCCCGGAAGGTTGTCAGTCTGGAGGTTTTGATGTAGCAGTTGATACAGAAGGACGGATTTATGTGCTGGATACGATTCAGAATGTCGTGAGGATATTTACGAAGAAGAAAACAGAATAATGAAAAATAATCTTATACAAAAAAATAACCGTAGACAAATGCTTGTCGGTTTTGTGCGATATTTTACTTTGGGTCTAATTGGAGCTATTGGTGGTTCTATTTTTGCACGAAGACGCAGATTAGTTCGAGAGGATAAATGTATAAACAGAGGAATTTGTAGTGGCTGTGAGGTTTTCGAAAAGTGCGGTCTGCCTCAGGCATTGTCGGCAAAAGAAGTTTTAGCAGGGGAAGATGATGGCAGAAAATAAGAACAATATAGACAGACGCCATTTTTTGAGAAGCGGTCTTTGGGGCGGGTGTTTGGCTGGTCTTGGGGCAGTAGCCGGTTTTCTTGGCAGCAAAGGACGCAAGCAGGAGACTGTCTGGCAAATCGACCCATACTTATGCATTGCTTGCGGCAACTGCGCAACGTATTGCGTATTGGAAGAATCAGCGGTCAAATGTGTGCATGCATATGCTGTATGCGGATACTGCCAAATCTGCTTTGGCTTTTTTGGGCCTGAGCCAATTGATATAACCGAAGGAGCGGAAAATCAGCTTTGTCCGATGGGGGCGATAAAACGCACTTTCGTTGAAGACCCTTATTATGAATACACAATCGACGAATCACTGTGTATGGGTTGCGGCAAGTGTGTGAAAGGGTGTAATACTTTTGGCAACGGCTCTTTGTTTCTCCAGGTGCGGCATGACCGCTGCTTGAATTGTAATGAATGCTCGATTGCTGCAGCTTGTCCTTCGGATGCGTTTAAGCGGGTCACTGCAGACAAGCCTTACCTGCTTAAGAGGGTGGACCACGCTTAATGGTGCGTTTTAACTACATCATAATATGTGCATCTGTTTTTCTACTTTTATGTAGTGCTGCATTAGCAGTTGAACGTTTTCCTCCTCCGGATTTTGTTGAAACCGCCCATCAAATACCAAGCCCTACTATCCCTCATCCGCGTCAAAATATTTACGAATATATAGATGTTATAGTGCTGTTGGCTGCACTTGGATTGTCATCGTATTTGGTTTTGAAAAAGCGCAGCCGGCGGGCGATATTTGCTCTTATGGTTTTTTCATTGATTTATTTTGGCTTCTGGCGTAAGGGCTGTGTCTGTTCAATAGGTTCGATTCAAAATATTGCTCTATCGTTTTTCGACCATAACTATACCGTGCCAATTACAGTTGCGGCGTTTTTCCTGTTGCCGCTTGTATTTACCCTGTTTTTCGGAAGGACGTTTTGTGCTGCTGTGTGTCCTTTAGGGGCGCTCCAGGATTTGGTGGTTTTGCGGCCGATATCTATTCCAACGTGGCTTGAGAATGGGCTGCGGTTGTTTGCGTATGTTTATCTGGGATTGGCAGTTTTATTTGCAGCTACCGGAAGTGCCTTTGTGATATGCAGGTATGACCCGTTTATTTCGGTTTTCCGTTTGAGCGGAAACTTTAATATTCTGATACTCACAGCTTGCATTTTGCTGATAGGTGTCTTTGTTGGCCGGCCTTATTGCCGATTTATTTGTCCGTATGGTGTAATTCTCAGACAGCTTTCACGTCTCTCAAAATGGCGTGTTAAAATTACTCCCGATGAG
>Ga0315549_1002670_pt1 | contig 16662 bp, 15 predicted proteins | sample SalMarSW160200MG_FD_203101 | JGI IMG/M metagenome (GOLD analysis project Ga0315549, IMG submission 203101) | Salt marsh sediment microbial communities from the Plum Island Ecosystem LTER, Massachusetts, United States - Salt Marsh Sediment SW1601-200 ... | reverse complement strand
ATGTTCCTCAAGTGGAGGAGCTCCATACTTTGTTCAGTATGGTGACTCCTTTAGGCTGGTTATTACGTGTTCCGACATTTAAGGAGAAGGTTAAGACGCAGCCACATAACGTCAATTATGGGCTGGTGGGCTATCCCGTTCTCATGACTGCCGATATTGCCCTTTATAAGGGAGAGGTCGTTCCTGTGGGCGAAGACCAGCTTCCTCATCTTGAATTGGCTCGTGAGATAGTGCGTCGGTTTAACTCCCTTTTCGGGTTTGTATTTCCTGAGCCACAGGCAAAGCTTACCAACTTTCCTTTAGTTTTAGGCCTGGATGGGGTGCAGAAGATGAGCAAAAGTTATAATAACCATATTGAAATATCTGCTTCCCCCCAGGAAATCCGGGAGCGAGTGATGACCGCTTTTACAGACCCGGCACGGAGGTACCGCTCTGACCCGGGTCATCCTGAGGTGTGTAATGTTTTCCGCCTCCACAATTTTTTCACCCCGGCCCGAGTAGAGGAAATTGCTTCAGAATGTCGTGGCGCGCGCATCGGCTGTGTGGACTGCAAGAAGATGCTGGCTCAGAGCATCAGTTCGAATCTAGAGCCTTTCCGGGAAAGGCGGGCTGCTTTAGCCTCCAAGTCTGGTTATGTCGCTCAAGTCCTTGCCGATGGAGCTAATCGAGCTGAAGTTATAGCCGAAGAGACTATCGGGGAGGTTAAAGAAAAAATGAAGCTCCTTCAGCGTGCCGATTTGGAGCGACCCGGGTAAGCAGGTTTGATATCATAATGGGGCTGGCTAATAACCAGCTCAGAGCCATCAGTCAAGAGGGGGAAATAGAAATAGCCAGGCAGTTGGCGAGGGCAGGTATTCTCTTTGTCGTCGAATGGGCGTATAATATTGGTGGGGGTTCTCATCGGTTGGGCAGGGCATATATTCGGGAAGGAAGCATCTTTTGCTAAAATAACGCCCCGGTTGATGAAGCCAAGAGAGTGGATAGAATACCGACAGAGCTGATATATGATAAAGTTGAAGATGCCATTTATTCAGGAATTTCGTTTGGTGAATTGTTGTGAAGGAGGTGAGGTATAGATGTAAGTTAATGATTCTAAGTTGAATGGTTATAGATACTGAAAGGAGGTCTTGGATTGAATGAAAAATAAGAGAATCTTAAAGCTAGTTGGTAGTGTTTGTATGGTGGTTGTACTAACTCTAACGTTAGTATTGACCATTGGCTGTACAGAAACCCCGCCCGATGAAGATTCATATGAGGTTGGCATATTTCAGATAGTGATCCATCCTGCCTTGGATGCGGCGCGCGAAGGCTTTAAGGATGCCCTGACAGCCGCGATCGTACCTACAGGCGGATACGTCACGTTTGACGAACAGGAGGCTGCGGGTGAACCGAGTATAGCGGCTACAATCGCCAACTCGTTTGTTGCCCAGGGCGTGGACCTGATATGCGCCATAGCCACGCCGTGCGCTCAGGCGGCGGCGCTCGCCGTTGACGAAACGGACATACCGGTGGTCTTTAACTCGGTTACTAATCCAGTAGTGGCAGGGGTAGTTGACGACTGGGGTGTGCCGGGTGGCCAGGTGACCGGGGTCAGCGATATTGCTCCCGTTGACCCTCAGATAGAATTGATTGTAGACATTTTCGAGGCCAATAACCTCACATTTGAGAAACTTGGTGTAATTTACAATCCTAGCGAAGACAACTCAGTGTACCAAGTGGACGTGCAGCTTACCGAGGCAATCGAGCTTCTTGCCCTGGATATCTCTGTAGAGGAGTCCCCGGCAAACTCTTCGGCGGATGTTTCGGCTGCAGTAGAGGCACTTGTGGGAAAAGTGGATGCCATATGGGTTCCAACTGACAATACGGTCGTGAGTGCTTTTGAGGCCGTAGTAGCGGTTGCTGAGGAAAATGACATACCTCTTTTTGCCGCCGACGTGGCTACAATTGAGAGAGGAGCGATTGGGTGCTGGGGCTTGGACTACTATGATGTCGGCTATGTGAGTGGTGAGATGGCAGCGGAGATACTGCTGGAGGGTGCAGACCCGGCTACAATGCCGGTTCAAACAGCACCAGCGGATCTCCTTTACCTTAACCCCGGGGCAGCCGAAAGGATGGGGGTAACCATTCCTCAGTCGCTTATAGACATGGCAGACGAAGTAGTCGAATAAGAAGAATAAGAAGAATAACCCAGGTTCTTGTCGCGCCATCCGGTTGCTGGGGCGGCACTAATGGCCAGCAGCCGGATGGCTATATCGAGGTAACCGATATGTTACAGTCCGGAGGCTTGTGATTGCTGGACCCTGCCGCTGTCGGGCGTTTGCTGGGTTTTTCCCTATATGAGGGGCTGGCATTTGGTTTTGTCGCTATAGGTATCTATCTCACCTTCCGTGTGCTGTCTTTTCCCGACCTTACTGTGGATGGAAGCTTTGCTCTGGGGGGAGCCGTTGCCGCCGTGCTTATCGTAAACGGTGTGAATCCATTCCTGGCAACACTGGCTGCCCTCGGAGCAGGCTTATGTGCTGGTCTGGCAACATCATTGCTCAACACCAAGCTGAAGATACCAGCTCTGCTGGCTGGTATTCTTATGATGGTCGCCCTCTACTCTATAAATCTGCGGATTATGGGGCGGTCCAACCTTCCCCTTCTTCGCGAGGTAACCATCTTTTCTCTAGCCTCTCGATTGCCGGGACTGGAAACTCGTCTTTCGTATCAGCTCGTGGTTGCCGGAGTGCTGGCCGTGATAGTTTTCTTCATCTTAAACTGGTTTTTGCGCACTGAGATTGGTCTGGCGTTGAGGGCAACGGGTGACAATGAGCAGATGGTGCGTGGTGCCGGGGTAGACACTGATAAGACTACAATACTTGGGGTGTCCATCGCTAACGGACTCGTTGCCTTTTCTGGCGGAGTAGTAGCACAAGGACAGGGCTTTGCCGATGTTGGCATGGGGATAGGAATGATTATAATGGGCTTAGCCGCAGTGATAATCGGCGAGGCACTATTTCGGCCCAAGGGAGTGGCCAGGCTTCTGCTGGCAGTGCTGGGCGGCACTTTTGTCTACCGCCTGGTCATAAGTGTTGCCCTCAGGATGGGTATGCGTGCTGGTGATTTGAAGCTTATTACGGCAGTAATAGTGATTATAGCTCTAGCGGTTCCATATCTGCAGAAGAAGATACGGCGGGAGTGGCAGCCACCGGCGGCAAGGTGGTAAAAGGATAATTCTGATGAGTGAGAATAAGGGTTTGCTCAAGCTCAAGAGAATAAGCAAGGTATTCTCTAAAGGAAGTGTAGACGAGGTTAGAGCACTGGATAAAATTAACCTGGATGTTAACAGCGGCGACTACATCGCTATCATTGGTAGCAACGGAGCTGGAAAAACTACTTTGCTTAATGTCATTGCTGGCGTGTACCCGCCGGAGAATGGTGGCAAGATTATTGTCAATGGCCGGGAGATTAGCGGACTGAGTGAATATAGACGCGCCAATTATATTGGGCGGGTCTATCAAGACCCTCACGTAGGCACTGCCGCCAAGATGTCCATAGAGGAAAACATGGCCATGGCCTTGTTACGAGGGCAGCCAAGAGGATTACGAGTGGCCAGTAATAAACAGCGTAGAGAGCTGTTCCGTGTCGCCCTGGCTCCGCTGGGACTGGGGCTGGAAAATAGACTCAATGCTCTGGTAGGTACGCTTTCAGGAGGTCAAAGACAGGCGCTGGCACTGGTAATGGCTACTTTGAGTAAACCAGCAATATTACTACTTGACGAGCATATAGCCACGCTGGACCCCAGGACAGCCCAGATAGTGCTCGATTTAACCGATATGGTCGTAACACGGGAGAAGATGACCACTATCATGGTTACTCACAATATGGAACTGGCTCTTCGCTATGGTAATCGACTGATTATGATGCATAAGGGTAGAATTGTGGTTGATATGGGTCAGGAGCGGAGGGCTAATCTCGCCGTCCATGACCTCGTCGTGGCTTTCGAGCGAGCCAGCGGAGAAGAATTCGTTGATGATAGCGTTTTGCTTCGCTCTGACTAGGAATTTAGACCGGGCAAGTTCATCGAGCAATCTCATCACAACATCGGTATTTCAGCTTTATAATCAAGCGAACCGACAAGACATTCTATCTATATCTCTATGGGTAAATTTAGCTATAAACTGGTGACAAGCGATGTCGAGTTGCAAGAGGCCTTCGAGGTGAGGAGGCAGGTGTTTGTCCGGGAGCAAGGCATCTCAGAGGGACTGGTGTTCGATGAGCACGACAAGGAAGCGCTGCATATGATGGTCAAAGATGGAGATAGAGTTATCGGTACTGCCAGGGTTCAATTTTTGACCAACAACCAAGCCAAGCTAGAAAGAATGGCTATCTTAAAACGTTACCGCAGTAAAGGCATCGGAAGGGAAATGCTCCTGTTTTTGGATGCAGTATGGAAGGATAAACAAGTGCAACAAGTAATTATCCACGCCCAATTTGAAGTCATTCCTTTTTATAAGTTATGCGGCTTTGACGAATTGGGCTTGCCTTTTCGGGAAGCTGGCATCAAACACATAAAGATGTGCAAACAACTTTGACCCGGTTTGCCGAATGGCAGATAGTAGCGCAATAAGAGTTCCTAGCACTTTTCCGGGATTTTTTCTCTCGGAAGTTATCAGCATACCGATCTCAATTGTGATGCTGTGGGGCAAGGCCTTGACAAGAACTGAGGAGGGTTATAGCATTTTACACTAGTCGATTTGTCCAAAAACGACTGAACCAATATAGTAAGCGGAGTTTCATCAAATCCGGAAGAGTAGATGAAAACAACAGTCACGAGTATTGCGGTAGTCATTATACTGGCCTTAATCTTTTCCCTGCCGGTTCTAGCCCAGGAGAGCGGCACCATTACCATCACTATGACAGGAGTCAATGAGATTTCCATCAGCCTGGATAAAACGCAGTGGCCTCTCGGAAACATAGCCGCAGACACAGAGTACACGACAAGCCCGCCGATAGAGTGGTGCACTTTGACTATAGAGGGCAATTGTAATGTGAATACCTTTATCCTGGGGGAGGATGCTACATGGGTGGATAATCCTGGCGCCTATAAGTGGACGTTGAGCAGTGATGGCACTAATGGGGAAAATGTTTATGGGGTATGGTTCCGCGTATCCGGCGATACCGCGCGGGGACCTTTAGGCGATGGCTATGTACCTATCACCAAAACGCAAGGCGAACTTTGGCCTTATTCTGGTGGCTCAGGCTCAAGCTTGGCCCCCGGGAATACCAAGCAATTCGGTCTGAGATTGCTAACGCCGACTTACTTCGTTGGTGGCAGGCAGATGCAAACCCAGATCACTATAAGCGCAGTAACTGCCTGATGATAGGGCATAATGCTAAACAAATTCAAATATCAAAATGCAAAAAGAAAAATGACAGAGGAAAACTCAAAAATGGCTAGCCTGGGTAGTGGCCAGTAGCCAGTAGGAGGGGTCTTCTGAGTGCTGAATCCTGACTACTGGCTACTAATTTCAGGATTTAGAGTTCCATAAGACATTGTTTAGGCCTGCGTTTAGGCCTGCCCTGAGCAAAGTCGAGGGGATTTCCAGAAAGGGCGTGGGTGAATTATCAAGAATTTTGCGGTCAATTGTAAATTAGCTGGGCTCATTGCCGCTTTACTGGCCATCTTTCTGTCCTCTTTTACTCTGGCTCAGGACATTAACTTCGGCGTCTCCCCTGCCGAGGTACACATAGATAACTTGCCCCCGGGAGAGGCAGCGGAATTTGAACTGACCATTCACAATAAGGAAGAGCTAGCTCATAATTTTACCATCGCTACCTTTCAGCCTCCGGAAGAGGAAAGAAGGGAAGGGAGGACTGAATTCCCCGATGATAGCTGGGTAAGCTTCTCCTCTCAAGAAATCGAAGTAGACGCTAATTCTGAGGCCAATGTAATGGTAACGGTAGCTATACCGCGAGAGCAAAAATGGGCAGGACGGGACTGGGAGATATGGCTGGGAGTCGCTGCTGAATCCCGTGACCTGTTGGCCGTAAGGTTAGATGTCCGCCTGCTGGTGTCCACAAGCGGGACCACGTCCAATGCAGGATTGGTCGCCGGGATTGTCGTGGGCGTAATACTCCTTGGTTATGGTGGCTATTATTACTTCAGACGTAAAGTCAAGCCCGGATGACCGTTAAGCTTCAGCGCACGAGGCTGAAGAGCACCCACAAAAATCTGCGATTTTTGCGGGAACCCGATAAAACCTCGGATTGAACAAACCCAAATGTCAAAATCCAAATGACAACTGAAATCCAAATGCCCCGCCTGCCTGCTCGCCGTACCTGCTCGCCGTATGACTCCAGCAGGCGAGAGACTTCGGCAGGCGAGCCAAGCCCTGGCGGGCAGGTTGAATATCAAAACTGCCTCTTCCCTTAAATCTCCCCCTTAAAGTAAGGGGGATAAAGGGGGTTATTGTCATTATTTCCATAACTCCCCTGTCCCCTCTTATCTTAAGAGGGGAATCTTTGGGAAAATTGATGAAATCAGGTTGCTCAGGTGGCAAAACCGTTTAGTCCCTTCGGCTTTGGTTATTTGACATTGTTTAGGGTTTTGAACTTTGTCATTTGCCATTGCCCGCGCAAAGAGATTGCCACGCCCCAACAAGTCGGGGTTCACAATGACAAAGAGGCAATACTGAGTATGCAGGCGTCATCTCCAGAGGGGCATAGTACTATTTTCTACTGCAAAACAGTACTGATAGGTGATTCCCATGAACCTGGCTGGCTGGTATGCTAAAGATACTAGGGCAGTATGATGTAATAAGTAGAGGCGACATGAAAGTAGCTGAGTCCACCTCTCAAAGTTATGAAACTAAGCTGGTTGAGAAGCTGCGCTCGGGCGACAGCACAGCCATGGAGGAATTCTATAATATTTATAGGAACAGACTCTACACTCTGGTATTGGAACAAGTAGGCCGAGACCATGCCGTAGCTGAGGATTTGGTTCAGGAAACATTCCTTGCTGCTCTGGGTTCATTGGATAAATTCCGTGGTGACAGCCAGCTTTACACCTGGCTGCGCAGTATCGCATTGCACAAGATAAATGACTTTTATCGGCGCCAGGCTCGAGAGCCTAGACCCAAGGAATCTCCCCCCGATTTTGATGCCATGAAGCAGCTAGAGCAAATTAGGGACGATGAACCAGCGACCCTTACTGTGATGGAGTCCGAAGAGATTCGTCAGTCAATTCGCCAGGTTTTGGGGGGCTTGCCTCATGATTATCAAAAGGTGCTGGTAATGAAATACCTCGAAGAGATGCCCGTGCTGGAGATAAGTCAGGTTATGGGTCGTTCACCAAAGTCGGTTGAGGGATTGCTGGCGCGGGCTCGGAAGGCTATGAGGGCTAACCTGGAGGAAAGCAACCTCGAATCCTGATTATAGCCTCCCGCATAATTTCAGTACAGAATCCCCCTCAAAATCCTAATATCTAAGCTCTAAACCCTAAACAAATCCAAATGTTTCAATTGAAAATATCAGGGATCGTTTGGGAATTTGGATTTTTGGTTATTTGATATCGTTTAGGATTTCGGACTTGCCTTCGTTGACCTGCCCGCCGCACAGCTATGGCAGGCGGGGGCTTTAGCGCAAGCAGGTTTCGTGCTTAGAATTTGCCTATAGCTTCTCTAGAAGCCATAACTATGTCGTCAAGGTGAATTCTGCCAACTTTCCCCCCTCCCGCTAGAGGGGGAGGGGGATTTTATTTAAGGGCTCCACAAGGCTGTTTAAAAAGTGCTTTCGCGAGGGAGAGCCTCCATCGAAGCGGGAGCCCCACAGAGGGCTCAAAGGGCTCCCGCTTCGATGGGAGGAGGTTTAGGTGAGTGATGTTGTCTTTTTTACCGCCTGGAAAGCGTTGACCAGCCCCTGCCCCACATCATCCCCGGCGATGGGAGTACAACTATTTTCAATAGCCCACCGCACCTCGTCGTTGGCTGCGCCGTTGCCGTTGCTATCCTCAGCGACACTGAAAACCAGGGCAGCTACGCCTGAGACATGGGCCCCGGCTGCTGAGGTGCCAGTCTTATAGCCATATTGATTCTGGGGCAATTCAGAGTAAATGTTAAAGCCTGGAGCGGCTACATCCACCCAGTCGCCATGGCTGGATAACAAAGCTAAGGAATTGTTTTTATTGGTGCCGGCCACCGCCAGGCAATTGGCATAATAAGCCGGGTAGGAAGGCTCCGCCCCACCTTTATTGCCCGCCGCTGCTATAATTAGCGCTCCCTGGCTCCAGGCATAATTTACCGCTTCTACCAAATCCGGCGATGCTCTCATGGACAGGCTTATGTTGATAACTCTGGCTCCGTGGTTCACTGCCCAGATGATGCCTGTGGCTACCACCGATGGCTCGCAGCTCCCCATATCATCAGCCACTTTCACATTCATTAGCTGACATTCCGGGGCGATGGCGGCAATGGTGCCTGCCATGTGGGTCCCGTGCCCATAAATGTCATCGCTTGTCGGGCTATCGGTGAAATTGACCTCAGCCACCACCCTATCAGCCAAATCTTGGTTATCTTCATCAATGCCCGTGTCCAGCACAGCTACTATAATTGACTGGTCTCCTCTGGTTATTTGCCAGGCCTGAGGTGCCTCAATCTTGGTTACCCCCCACCTCTCAGCCAGATAGCTATCATCGAGAGAACACGTCGCCTGTGGGGAAGGACCATAGCTTGCGGGATCGCTATTATCGGCACGTGCCACATGATAAACAGGCGAATAACTGTGGGCTGACGCGCTTTCGCTGGCAAATAACACGCCCTGTACTGACGTAGCAACGAGTATTACTTCAACTAGCGTCAGGGCTATGGCTAAATATTTTAGTTTCCTCATATATATTATATATAACAGCTATCCAATCCAATAGGAATCACCCATCGGTACCGTTTCGGTACTGTTTTGTCTAGAATTTGGTAATGTGACCTTTTACCCAGGACTTATGGGCTAGGGACGCTTATAGTCTTGCGCATGACCTGTACTGTCATTGCGAGCGACCTGGAAGGTGCGCGGCAATCCCAGCGGCTAAATCTCACGCTACAGATAAATCCAAATGGCAAAACCCAAATGACAATTGAAATCCAAATGGTTAAATGCCAAAACTACCTCTTCCCTTAAATTTCCCCCTTAAAATAAGTGCTCTCTTTAAATATCCCCCTTAAAGTAAGGGGGATAATAGGGGGTTATTTCCATAACTCCCCTGTCCCCTCTTATCTTAAGAGGGGAATCTTTGGAAAAATTGATGAAATCAAGTTGCTCAGGTGGCAAAACTGTTTAGTCCCTTCGGCTTTGGTCATTTAATATTGTTTAGGATTTTGAGCTTGATTTGGCATTTGAGCTTTGTCATTTGTCATTGTTTAAGGGTTTTTGTAGTTGCCTGATTTATCAGGCCCCGGCGCCTAAATCTTTGCATTTTGATTTGTCATTTTGATTTTTAACCTTTGATTTTTGAATTCTCATCCCAGAGCCTGGTACTAGTATTTTTACTCGGCGCTATATTGACAAAAGAATAGGGGCTGTGCTAGCGTTAAATACCGCGTTTGAACTTAAAGGGGAGGCAGTGCATAAGTAAGGAGATTTCCTATTACCGCTGGTATCTACCGCTTGGTTGACAAATCCTGAAAAAATCCCCCCAAAAGTACTAGAAAGTGAGGGATTTTCCTTTTTTTGAGCGACTAATAAAGTGACGAAGGTACTGGTTCATTAGTCCCGGTTAAAGGATAGATTGGATTCCAAGAAGTCAATGGTGAAGCTGATCTAGCAGAGGTTCCCTATTTCATGTTGGAGTAGTGATGAAAGTTCTGTTCATTGGTGAATCCGAGGAGCTATTACAATCTATTTCCCTTATTTTAAAGGTGAGATGGCGGGAGTTAAGCTTAATTCATACTACTGAAGCAAGGCAAGGCACCGAGCTAATACACAATGAACAGCCAGATATCGTTATGCTTCAAGCTGATGCAGCATCCCCGGATGATTTTGACCTCATAGGGCAGATTCGTAGCTTCTCCGAGGTGCCCCTCATTGCTATTAGCCAGAGCGATGATGTTATAGATAAGGTAAGGGCTCTGGAAATGGGTGCCGATGATTGGATTCACAGCTCTTGCATACCCATGGAATATATAGCTAAGGTGAATGCTATTCTTCGCCGCTGCTCCCCGCCTGGCAGTGGCTATACCGCCTCTTTCCTCGATGGCAAGCTAAGCATAAATTATGCCACATGTGAAGTATATGTGGAGGGAAAGCCGGTGAGGCTAACCCCTATCGAGTACAAGATTCTTTGTCAATTAGCTAGGAATGAAGGCAGTGTAGTCAGCCATACAGATTTACTCCACAGTGTATGGGGACCACATTATGGAGCTGACTCTGAATTTCTCAAGAAGTATATCTACCGCCTGAGGTCTAAAATTGAAAAAGACCCAGCCGACCCCAAAATCATCTGCACTAAGAGAGGCGTGGGTTACATCTTTATTACACCTCCTAATTCCACCAAATAGAGACCTTTTTCCACCAGATAGAGACCTTTTTCCACCAAATAAAGACCCTTCTCCCACCAAATAGGTATTATTTTTCTTTCCTCAACACTAGTACTATAGTACTGCATATTTAAGTCCTAGTACTTAAGTATTCAAGCCCCGGGTGGTGAAATCGGAGAAAAGAAGGTGGAGAGCATCTTACTTATTCATAGTGGTTTGATTTGGGGAGAGGAATTGACTTTTGCCTTAGAACACTCGGGTTTTCAAGTTGTATGCGCTAGCGGTGGGCAGCAGGCTTTAGCCGAGCTAGGTAGAAGATACCCTGATGTGATAATCATGTCTGAATCCAGCCACAGATTGAATGGAGACGAGCTCTGTGTTCGCCTGCGACAGATATGCCAGGCTCCGATTATCATTCTGGGGCAAGATAGTGAAGAGCTATCTGGAATTGACCTTCTGGAGATGGGCGCTGATGCCTATTTAACCTCACCCATAAACGTGAGGGAACTACTTGCCAGGGTTCGTTCCTTACTACGCCGCGCCCAGGCAAACGCAACGGAGTTTGAAGGAGGATAGCTGGGAATAATGATTATTATCCATGCCGATGCCCTTGGCCCGACAGGGGAGGTCGATCTTGGGCGATTGGGCTCTCCTGTCCCTTGAAGGGGGGACGTGGTGAAGGTGAGCCTGGTAAGGCACACCTTAAATTAAAAAGATGAGGTGAAGTTAAGATATGCCCAATGAGATAGAGCGGTAATGCCCGGGCTCCCCTTCTTGTCATTGCGAGGCGTAGCTGAAGCAATCTCCTCTCCCTTGACCTGCTCGCCGTATAACTCCAGCAGGTGAGCGGGAGAGGATTGGTGGTGGTGATAAGCGGAGCGGTCGGTCTGGGAAAGCGAAATCTCAAATCGGGCAAAAGAAGAAAAAGCGTTCAGTTATCAGCCGTCGCAAGCATAGAGAACTGAATTGTAACGGCTGAAGGCTGAATGCTTAGAAGGGAAAAGGAGGAAAAAATGAAAAAAGTATTAGGAATTATGCTAGCTCTGGCGCTGGCTCTAGCCATATCGGTGCCTGTGCTGGCAACAGAGGTGGGTGTCGGGACTGGCGTTACTATAACTTCGGGCGGTGGCGATGCACCCATAATCAAGTGCAAGTGGGAGCAGGACAAGTCAGGCAAGCTTGAGGAGGGCGACCCCACCCATGTGAAATTTGTGGGCGATGGTGCTAACACCTCGTGCAATGCCCAGTTTTTGCCGTCCTTGACGTTTAATGTGAGTACGGCAGTCGAGTACTGGGCGATTGTTACCGACCCGGACGACACTGACCAGACAGGCGCCGTCATCTCAGTGGATGTCTTCCATCCTGAAGGGCCTCCCGAGGGTGGCTCGTTCAAGTATCAGCTCATACTTACAGTGGTGGACAAAGGGTTGGAATACGATGACGCGGGCAATGTCGTCGGCTACAAACCCGGGAAGGGCGTGGACAAGTTCATGAAGGCCTACGAGGCCCATCTGGTGACCGTAGCGGCCGGCTATGACTATGACGAAATCATGTACGAGCTCGGAAAGTGCACAGCCAAAATCTACAAAGTGGTGGGAGACCTTGAGTACCACCAGCCCTGCGGTGACTACAGGGTGGTGATTCATGCACAAGATCAGCACAGCAACCAGGCCATCCTGCTGGAAAACTGCATGACCTACGTCTGCATGCAAGCTATGCGCCTCGACTTCACTGGTGTCTGCTATGGCAACGTCATGCTGTCTAATGAGAAATGGATTTCCGGCGACACCGTGTTCGATACTCCTCCTGCACTAGCACCTGAAGTGAACCTGGCCACAGTCCACAACATCGGGAACATGCCCCTGAAGGTCAAAATAAAGCAGGACGATATGGGCCTTGGCTACAGTGGCACGATCCCTACAACATACCAGGGGTCTAAGGCACCTACTACCGCTCAGAGCAACTGGAATGTGATCTTCGATGCCAGGGTAGGGAGTAACCCGGCCGATCACATGTACTTCGACCCGTGTTGTCTTGAGAGCGAAGACCTGGATGCCTGTACTGCTGTGGAGGTGATACTACCCACCGTGCTAATGCCGTGCACTCCACAGGAAATCGACTTCTCCATACATGTGAAGAAAGCTAACTTGGGGACCTACCCAGGTGAGATGATCCTCGAGTGCGTAGAGGCAAACTGGCCCGGCGGCTAGGGATGAATACCTAGAGGAGTTCTAAAGAAAAGGTAAACCACGCCTATGGTCTCGCCAGTCAGTTGAGGTCCATAGGCGTGGTTTTTGGTAGTGGCAGAAGCCAGGTATTATACTTGTGTTTTTGCTTCCCAAAGCGATATAATTTGGCAAAAAGAGGGATGACAAAAATGAATAAGGTGATAAAAGCGTTACTAATAGGATTGATACCGATATTACTTATGCTATTGGTTGCCGTTAATGTCGGTGCCGCAGGATTTGGGGTGGGGCCTCTGAACTTGGAGATAACCGACGCTCTTAGGGGTGAGGAGTATCAGGAAACAGTAATTGCCAAATACACCGCTGAAGCCGGTGAGAGTCAACAATGCATTCTTAAGCTTAACGCTGCGGGTGATATCAGCGAGTGGATTAGCTTCTATAATCCGAGCGACCCGACTACCCCGATACGGAGCATAAACGCATTTGCGGGAGAATGGACATATATTATGGTCAAGTTTAATATCCCCGAGGATGCCCCGATAGGCACTGCTGATGGAACTATATATGCCAGGACTACCCCGCCTGAGAGTGGAACCGAAGGTGAAATCACAGTTAGTATCCAGGGCACGGTAGATGTCACTATCACAGTCACTGGTACACGGATTTTAACCGGGGTGGTCGACAGTATCACCGCCGGAGACACCGAAGTGGGCTACCCGCTGCGTATAGAGGTTCACTTCAGGAATACCGGCAACGTCGTGGCTACGCCGCAAATCGATGTCGAGATAACTAAAGATGATGCCGCCATTGATAGCGACACCTTCGCCGAGACCAAAGTAAAGCCGGGAAAAAGCGAAACTATTTCTGCGGGATGGGATACTGACGGTAGGGAACTTGGCGATTATTCGGCTCATGTGGCCATTTCCCTGGATGAGGAGGTTATTGCCACCGAGGAACTGAATTTCGCCATCCTGCCCGTTGGCACGCTCAGCAGAGCAGGAATCTTCGAAGAACTGTCGCTCCAGGCCGAAGCAAAACTTGGCACGCTAACAAAAGTCCAGGCGACATTTTTTAACACCGGGCAGATAGATACCAGAGCTAAGTTCATCGGCGAGCTCTATTGCGATAATGAGCTTATTGATACCCTGGAAAGCGAGGAGACCCTGGTACCCGTGGGGCAGAGGGATATATTAACATCCTATATGATACCGGAGAAGCAGGGGGATTACGACATAAAGGGATATATTAACTACGAGGGCAAGAAGACCGAGGTTAAGGAGATTTCATTCAGTATTGGTGAAGCTAGCGGAGGGCACTCATTCAACTGGCTTATCCTCGCCGTTACGGCCATTGCCATCCTCGTAGGAGTCATAGCGTATATGGCGATCAGGAGGAAAAGGGGGAAGCCGGCATAAGAACCACTGGCTTTTATGCCGGCACCTTTGTCACGAGTCTAAACCCTCACAGCACGAGACCTGTTTATAGTCAGCGCAAAATTATATTATTCTAATCTCTCACTTGTCGGGAGGGAGAATTTATGAGGGGAAGGGCTTGTCGAGGCGTGAAGGAATCCTTTCCTTCAATATTGGAATGGTAAACAATGCAGCTTGGTTTTCTAAAAAGTTTTGCATTTTCAGTTGTCATTTTGATTTTTAACCTTTAATTTTTGCACTTCCGCCTCGTCTATCAGTATATTTTTGGCGGCAACTAGTACCTTTTGCCTATGACATATTGACTAGATAGAAGGGGTGTGATAGCATTAAACAGGTAGCTAAAGAGGAAGCAGGGCAGGAGAAGTGTACTTTTCACTACTAATCGTTCCATTTATTTGGTCAATAAGTCTTGGAAAAAACCCCCCAAAAAGTACCAGAAAAGTGAGGGATTTCCCCCTTTTTAGCGACTAAATATATGACGAAGGTAATAGCTCATTAGTAATAGTTAATTAGTCCTGGTCAGGAGGTATAGTATGAAAAGAATAATATTTTCTTTAGTTGGCGTGGCGGTCTTGATTGCCATGGTCCTGCCCGCTGCCAGCCCGCCGCCGGTGCTGGCAACCGATCCACCCCATCTGGAAGTTGGTAAAATCGCGTCTCCCGACCCTAACTGTGGAGAGGCGACGGTAACCTTGAACGTTACCGGCGCCGGCGACCCGACTGAGGAACGCCTTCCCCTGGATGTCATGCTCATCATTGACTGCTCCGCGTCAATGGGTTATGGTAGTGACCCGGTTTACCCATGGGCCCCCCCGTCGAGATTAGACAAAGCCAAGGAGGCCGCCCATGCTTTTCTTGATTTCCTTGAGGCTAACCCTCCGCCTTCTCCAGGCTATGACCGTGTGGGGTTGGTTTCCTATGCTACCAACGCCATATTGGAGATAGGCCTGACTGCGACTGCCGACTTTAATGATGTCAGGGGGGCAATTGACGGCTTAACGATATCGTGGATGGGGTATACTAACATTGGCGACGGCATTGCCACTGCCAATACTGAGTTCCTCCCACCTCTATCTGTGGGACGCCCAGACGCCGTCTGGGTGGAGATTTTGCAAACCGATGGTCTTCCCAACCGTCCTTATGGAACGGGTTCTGATTTCAATGAGGATGATGCTGTATATGCCCGCGGTTTCGCCGGGGCTGCCCACGCTGGCAACATCACGCTCTACACCATTGGCCTGGGTAATTCTAATGACCCTTCTTATGGTATCTCCCCGTATTTCCTCGACGATTTACCCGCCAGCGGGCACACTTATAATCCCGGCGACCCGGCTGAGCCCTACTACGGAGCTGGCTACGATCACGATGGCTTGGCCTTTATCGGCGGTGGGCATTATTATCACGCTCCGACCACAGCTCAACTGACCTTTATCTTCATAGAGATATCCGAGAAAATTACCACCATAGCCGCCACCGATGTTGTAGTCATCGAGGTCTTGCCCCTAGGCGTGAATTATGCTGATAGCGCTGTTCCCAGGGAGCCGGATGAAATTTCTCTAGACGGACAGACCCTGACCTGGAATGTGGGCATCATCAGCATAAATGAAACATGGCCCGTAACCTTCAATGTAACCTTCGACAATCCCGGTTACCAATGGGCGGACGTTTATCCCAACACGAAGGTAACCTATAAAGACTATTTAGGTAGCCCTGCTGAAATTGCTTTCCCCGAGACATATGTCACGGTAAACGAGGCTCCCACAGCAGCCTTTAATGCCACGCCAACCTCTGGCTGTGGTGCTCCGCTGACAGTCAACTTCACTGACCAGTCCACAGGTTGTAACATCACAAGCTGGAACTGGACCTTCCCCGGAGGCACTCCTTCGAGTCACTCAGGGCAGACGCCTCCCCTTATAACCTACAACAGCCCCGGCACCTATAATGTCACCCTGAATGTGACCAACGTCTGTGGCTGGGATGACGAAACCAAGACTATAACGGTATATGACACGCCGGACTGCACCATCGATGCACCCGACGGTGTATGTGCCAACTCCACGGGTAACAGTGCCAGCACGACTGGTGGATATACGAGCTACAACTGGAGTTTGAGTGCAGGGGCGATAACCGCTGGTCAGGACACGAACTCGATAACCTGGACGGCGCCTGACAGCAGCCAATCGCCGGTGACTATAAATGTGACGGTCATCGATTCTAATGGCTGCACTGCGACGTGCAGCACGAATGTGACGGTATATGACACGCCGGACTGTGAGATCACGGTGGATGATGGGGTGTGTGCCGACACGCCGGGGCATGATGCTTCAGTGGCGAGTGCGGGGGCCGGGGCAAGCTACGACTGGACGGTAACAGGTAACGGCACCCTTCAGACAGGTCAAAACAGCACCGCTATCACCTGGGATGCCGGATCAGCGGGCATAGCCACCATAGGCGTGACCATAACCGATGCCTATGGCTGTACCGCCAGCTGCTCTAAGAATGTAACCGTATATGAGGCTCCGGACTGTGAAATCA
>Ga0315549_1002668_pt1 | contig 16663 bp, 10 predicted proteins | sample SalMarSW160200MG_FD_203101 | JGI IMG/M metagenome (GOLD analysis project Ga0315549, IMG submission 203101) | Salt marsh sediment microbial communities from the Plum Island Ecosystem LTER, Massachusetts, United States - Salt Marsh Sediment SW1601-200 ... | reverse complement strand
CAAAAAAATGAATTTTTTACTTAAAACTGTATTAAAATCGGTGAAATCAGCGAAATCAGCGTCTAAACTACTCTACATTTGTAGAGAGTTCTTTACAAATCCACCTTTTTATGCAAAACAAACCCAAACTTCCCCGATTTTACCCAAAAAACCACGATTCTCCCAAAAAACGAACCCAAAACGAACCCAATTCAAACCCAAACAAACCCAAACTTATACGGTATGGGCAATCTGGGCAATCTCGTCCGCCCCAGGCGGATTTTATGTTTTTTTTACGACTTATGCGGGTATAGTGAAAATATGATAGTTAACGAGATATTCTATTCCCTTCAGGGTGAAGGTTTTCTCGCCGGTATCCCCAGCGTTTTCATTCGCCTTGCCGGCTGCCCGTTGTCATGCAGTTATTGTGATACGGTATATGCCCGCGGTTATAACGACGGTGAGGAACTGACAATAGAGCAGATAACCAAAGAGGTAAAAACACACCCGGTTCGTCACGTGGTTATCACCGGCGGCGAGCCTTTAGTCCAAGAAGATATGAGTGAACGACAAGGCCTGCGAGACCTCTTGGCCTTGCTCGAAAATAGGGGCAAACACATCACGATAGAAACTGCAGGAATAAAATTTCTCCCGGATTTGCCCTGTGATTTGATGAGTATCAGCCCGAAACCGCCTATAAAAGAAAGTCTGAATGAACTTCGAAAGTTAATTCAAAACTACGATTATCAACTCAAGTTTGTAATTTCGAACGAACAAGACCTTTCACAAGCCGAAGAACTCCTCAATGAATTGGGCGAATATGACCGCGATAGAGTAATGCTGATGCCTCAGGCCGCGACCAGACGACAATATCTAAAAACCGCTCCTATTGTAGCCGAGATGTGCAAACAGACCGGTTTTTCCTTCTCGCCTCGCCTGCAAATCCTCCTCTGGGATAACCGGCGAGCCGTTTAAACCTTTCACTTGTTGAAATCTGGTTGACAATTATGGCCTAATAATCAATAATCCTTAATTAGCTTGCCCAGGTGGCGGAATTGGCAGACGCGCCAGCTTGAGGGGCTGGTGGGCGATAGCTCGTGCTGGTTCGAATCCAGTCCTGGGCATTGATTCAAAGCGGCAATGCCTTTAACTCACGATTTAACTAATCAATCGGCAGAGGCTTTAATTACCATCCAGCCCCGGGCTCATCGCCTGTTTGCTGTGTCCATCGCTTGCCGCCTTTTTCAAATTCGACGCTGTCCGGCGAAATTGCTGTTACTCGAACCTTGCCAATCTTTTCTCCCAGATGAACAACTTGCGAACCAACAATGACAGTCGGCTTATCGTTTGAATAAACAATCCCAGTTACTACTCCTTCCTGCTTTGGCTGGGTCGGGTTCAGCACCTGCTCTTTCAGATTTTTTGCCACATCCGCCAGTTGTACTTCAATTGCATATCTGCGTTCATTCTCGATTTTCACCCGCTCCAGCGCGAACAGCCGCCTAACGTGAATCTTTTCATCAGCCAGCCGTTTTTCCGCTATCGCCAGCAGCTTCGGCGCCGGCTGGAATCTACTCGATAGCCACAGTTGATTTCTGCGGAACTCTTTTAAAGCCCGGACATATTCTTTGTCCTTGCTCAGGTCCACTCCATTGAGCCTCAGAACCTCTTCGATGTACTTCGCCCAGTCGGAAAACCTCGCTTCATGGATATACTTTCTGTTATCGCCGATATCAAGGGCTGACAATCGTCTTTGTATCTCGCCCTCTTTATAATCAATCTCTGCCAGCCGGGCCGTGTACCTATTCTCTATGTTCTGCTTTTGTGCTTCTATGTATTGCTCTATTTCCGCCAACCTGAACTTCTGTTCATCCGTGAGGAAGTTTGCCGCTAAGGCTGTCGCACAAAGCGCTGTCACTCCCGCGGCCGTTACTAATAATTTGATTCTTTTCATTTGCCTTACCTCCTTCATAGACGGTTTTCTTATCTCCACACTCCATTTGCGATTCGAATAGTTCCCTCTATTTGCTGATGGCTTGTATAATACCACCTCTGCTCGATATGTCAATATCGTTTAGCTTGTTTAGCCTCCACTCCTGTGGTGGGGCCATGCCGTTCATTTAGCCCCTATGTTTAGCCTGGAGCTTATATTTTTTGTCTTGTACTGCAAGGTGTTGTTAGTCCTAAGCCGCAAGTTGTGCAAATTATGTAGATTTGGAAAAGTATTATAATAATGTTTTTATATATTTTTACCTTGATAGTTCGGTAAAATTCTGTATCATAGTTGCGATTTCGCACTATTTGGCTGCACTTAGAGGACAAGTGTAAAGGAGGAATGCAGGTGACGGGACAAAAGACGCTCAAGTCTCTAAGTTTCCTATAATCTTATAAGTGGTATCCCTGCGCAACAGATGCACTATAAGAACATAAAAACTTTATTGAAAGGATAGGAAAATGAAGAGTGCAAAGATTTTATTAATTTTGGTTCTGGCTTTGGGCCTGATGGTCTGCTGGCCCACCACTGCCAGCGCGGCTGATGCGATGGGAACTGCCTTTACCTATCAGGGCCATCTCTACGACGCCAACCACGTCGCAAATGGAACGTATGACTTCCAGTTCAAGCTCTACGAATATGTTGGGCTGCCAGTTAATGATTATTTTCAGGTAGGAAACGATGTTAACAAGCCCGACGTGGATGTAATTGACGGTTACTTTACAGTTGAATTGGATGGTTTCATGCCGTTCCCATATACGGTCTTTAATGGTGATGCGCGTTGGCTGGAGATTGGCGTCCGGCCTGGGGACCAGAATGACCCATGCCAATATACTATCCTCGACCCACGACAGGAAATAACTCCAACACCATATGCCTTTTACACACTGGATTCCGGTTACGCCAGCAACGCAAGCAGGCTGGGCGGTTATTATTACACTGATTTCGCCTGGGCGTCACATACGCACAGCGGCTCGGATATCACCTCCGGCACAGTTGATGAGGGTTATATCGATGCCGACATTACCAGAGATATCGAACTTGACAGTGGACTGGCAACCAAGGCCGACATTAGCCACAACCACGATGGCTCGGATATTGTCTCGGGCACAATCTATTACAAGCGTATCGATACTGCTATTGCCCGTGACAGCGAGATCATGTCGTTGGTGTTAGCCGGCGATGGTTCGGGATCGGGGCTGGATGCGGATTTGTTAGACGGGCAGGACTCGGCTGATTTTGCTGCTGTCTCTCACACCCACAGTGGCTCGTCTATTGTCTCGGGCACAGTTGATGAGGCTTATATCGACGCCGACATTACCAGAGATACCGAACTTGACAGTGGATTGGCAACCAAGGCCGACACCAGCCACCACCACGATGGCTCCTATGTTAACGTAACAGGCGACACAATGAGCGGTTCAACCAGTGGTTCGCTACTAAGCGTATTTAATAATACGGGCAGCGGCTCTGGAATCTACGGCCAGGCCGCATACGGGGGTGTTTGGGGCAATGCTACTTCTACGGGCTATCTCGTCAATTACGGTGGCTACTTTACCGCTGCAGGCGGCTATGGCCGAGGCGTTTACGGCGAGGCTTCATGTCCAGACGATGTTACCAACTACGGCGGATACTTTACCGCTGCTGGCGACTATGGCCGAGGTGTCTACGGCGAGGCTTCATCTCCAAACGATATTACCAACTATGGCGGATACTTTACGGCAGCAGGTAAGTATGGCCAAGGCATTTCCGGCACGGCTTCAGGGCTTCATGGTACTGGTGGTGGTTTTTATTCTTCTGGATTACATGGAATAGGTATCAGTGCTGAAGGTGGAGCAAATGGTTATGCTGCTATGTTTTATGGAGACGTATTAATCACCAGTGGCAGGGTTACGACGCCGGTTCTGGAAATCACCGGCGGCTCGGACCTTTCAGAACGCTTCGAGGTTAGAAGCAAAAGCGAGCAAGTCAAGCCGGGTATGGTTGTGAGCATCGACGCTCAAAATCCCGGGAATCTGGTGGTCAGCACAAAAGCATACGACCGACGGGTCGCCGGCATAATCAGCGGAGCGGGTGGCGTAAAACCCGGGATGCTAATGGGCCAGAAAGGCACTGAGGCTGACGGAGAGCACCCGGTTGCGCTGACGGGGCGCGTGTACTGCCGGGCGGATGCCTCAAACGGCTCAATCGAACCCGGTGACCTGCTGACAACCTCAGATACTCCAGGCCACGCTATGAAGGTCACCGATTACACCAAGGCCCAGGGTGCTATCCTCGGCAAGGCGATGACGCCGCTGGCCAAAGACCGGGGGTTGGTCTTAGTGCTGGTAAACTTACAGTAACGCAACGAGGAGGTAAAGACAATGAAAGCTAAAAATATTTCTTTTAGGATACTCTGGTTCGTACCTCTGTTGCTGACCGCTTCGGTGACATATGCTCAAGCAGATTCGATTTCGCAGGAAATAAGACAGCTAGTGGAAAACGTACAAACCGACACGCAGGCAGTGGCAACGCAAACTCAGGCACCTAATGAGCCGGCGCGATTTACGGTCGGTTCGGATGGGTATTTACTGCATATCGGGACGCCTCCATCACAGTATTTTCCCACAGCATCGGTAGTGCAGGGCAATCCGGAAGCAACGGCACTCAACTTCCTGGAAGAACATGCAAATTTGTTTGGCATTACAAGCCCTGCTGTGGATTTTACGGTTTTGCGAAGCAAAAGCGTGGGCAACCGCAACTACATACGGTTCCAACAAACTTATGCCGGGCTGCCTGTGTTTGCAGCCGAGGTCATCGTGCAGAGCAATACAGTTGGCGGCGTGGAATATGTGCTCAGCAATATCGCGCGGGATGTAAAAGTGCTGGATAACGGGGTCGTTTCCACGGTTCCGCTCATCACAGAGGACGAAGCAATCAAAAGGGTCAAAAGTATGTTTACTCCAGAAGATCCAAATGTCGCTATTAGTACAACTGAGCCGAAGCTGACAATCTTTGAGCCGGGCGTACTGGGCACTGCCGGGGGCATACGGCTGGTGTGGGATGTGAAGGTATACAGCGAAGAAACGGCATATATTAACGAACACATCCTGCTTGATGCGCATAACGGCGAGGTAGTTCGGCGTTATCCGTTGAACATGTCTGCCCGGAACCGAAAAGTCTACGATTCGGACAATACCACTGCGGACCCCGGAACGTTAGAGCGCAGCGAAGGCGAAGGCCCATCGGGAATAGCAGACGTTGATGATGCATACGACTTTCTCGGTGACACATACGACTTCTACGATAACGAACATAGCCGTGACAGTGTAAACGACGGTGGAATGATAATAAGCGCGACAGCTCGATACTGCTATCCCGGCGAGCCCTGTCCCTTTCGAAATGCATTTTGGTCCACGGGTGGCGATCGTATGTACCTCGGAGACGCGATGGCAGCGGATGATGTCGTGGGTCACGAATACACTCATGGTGTCACTTCCTTTGAATCCGGCCTTATTTATGCGAATCACTCCGGGGCAATTAACGAGTCGTTTTCCGACGTCTGGGGGGAATTTATTGATTTGACTAATGGCGCGGGTACAGATACTCCCGCTGTGAGATGGGAGCTTGGCGAGGACTGCTTCTGTGGAACTTTGCGTGATATGAGTGACCCTCCTTCCCACGCTGACCCGGATAGACTGGGACATCCCTGGTTTGTGCCGCCGGTGGCCGACCCCAATGAGGATAACGATTGGGGCGGAGTACATACCAATTGTGGAGTAAATAACAAGCTGTGCTATCTTCTGACCGACGGGGACACGTTCAATGGTCAAGTAGTTTTCGGAATGGGGATAGGCGGTGTGGCAGATTTGTATTACGAAGTTCAAACCAACCTGCTTGCGTCCGGCGCAGATTATTTCGACCTGGGCAATGCACTCCAGCAGGCGGCTGTGAATCTCGGATGGACTTCACAACAGAGGAATAACGTTTACCTGGCGTGTGTAGCAGTTGAGATTGCTTTTCTACCTGAAGACATTTATGTAGATTGGTCGTATTCGGGCCCCGAGCAAGGAACTGAGCTTCATCCATTTAATACAGTTGCAGAGGGTTTAAATGCCGCTAATCCGGGAGACGACCTGATTATCAAAGGCGGCTCGTATGATGAAACAGTCACTTTTGACATAATATTAGAGGTAAAAAGCTGGGATGACAATACAGTAACAATAGGTGAATAGCTTCAATTAGAACCCGTTTGAACAGCTCTACTGTCGGACAGTAAGATGGAGAATGTAGCATGAATAACAGAAAAAAGATAATCGCAGCTCTGACCCTATCGGCTGCGATAGCGCTTTCGACCGGGGCAAGATTACTTGCTGAACACCAGTCCGACACACCCGGACGAAAGGAGTATCGTATAGACTCGGGCAAGCACAAGGGACTTACAGAAAAGAGCCGCGTGGCCTACCGTGACGTCGTTGTGGCAGCGGAGGCTTCATCGCTGCGTCTGCATTTCGGCGATTACAACCTGGGGAAAAACAGCTTCATCAGAATTGCTTCGCTAAAGGACGGGGCCCAACAACATCTAAATGCGAAAAGTATGGCTAATTACCGTCGCTCGAGCGCTTACTTCAATGGCCAAAGCGTTCAAGTAGAGCTTAATGTGGCGCCGGCAGATGAGAATGTCTTTTTCCAGATAGCGGAGGTAACAACCGGTCAAACGACCGGCGGCGATATAGGGATATTAACTCTCTGCGACGGCGACGACGACCGCGTAGGCACGACCGACCCGGCAATTGCCCGCATATTGATATACAAAGACGACCGGTTTCGGGCCAAGGGCACCGCCTACATTGTCCAAAACGGTGCACTGCTGACAGCCGGGCACTGTTTCGGTAGCGCTTGTGACCTTATTGAGTTTAACGTTCCCTCTTCGCTGACCGATGGCACGATCCGGCACCCGGACCCTTCTTATCAATACACCGTTGATCACGTTCTCAAAGGTCCAGGTGTTGATACAGGCCCTCAAGATTATGCAATTTTTACCTGCAACCCAAACAGTGAGACCGGATTACTTCCTCTTGAAGCACAGCAGGCCTTCTACCGGATTGTGAAGGACGACCTGTTTCCATCAGAGGTTCGCATTACTGGCTACGGGCTCGACATTACCCCGCCGGGGGACGGCAATGACGGTGAGAACTCCGATAACTATACCTTACAGACAGATTCAGGGGCCTTTCTCGGGGAAGAGGACGTGAATGACCCACATACGCATTTGTGTGGTAAGATCATAAAATACACCGCTGACACTATGGGTGGAAACTCCGGCGGTCCGGTGGAGAGGGTCCTGGCGTCCTACAACAAGGTATCTATGGGTATCCATACGGAGGGCAAATGCGACGTTCCTGGTTACCTGTATAACTGGGGCACTGGTTTCGACAACGAATATTTTATAGGTTACCTTGCAGCGGTACAGTTTACCCCGGCGAAGACCAAGTACGTTGACAAAGGTCATCCCTCTATTCTGGAGACCGGCACGATATGGGACCCTGCGCTCACGCTCTGGAACGCGCTGGCCATAGCAGACCCATGTGATACGCTTGTTATTGCAGGCGGTTCTTATGGAGGGCCACCGCCGTTCACGATCAATCAGAATGTGACCCTGTCTGCTGCGGGCGGAAGCGTAATTCTTGGCCAGTAGTCCCGATTGGAAATCGAAATCCAGTAAGTTAACGAATTGATAAGGAGTCTGATATGCAGAATGGAATTGTAATACTGATAATGCGGTCGGTAGCACGGACTATAATGATGTTGGTGTTTTTACAGATCGGCTTGTCTGCTTTCGCTCAGAGCAGCGGCAACTATGCTCTCCGTTGGAGTACGATTGACGGTGGCGGCGGAGTAACCAGCGGCGGAACATATATAGTCAGCGGCACGATAGGCCAGCCCGATGCTGCATATTCTGCTGGCGGTGATTATGAACTTTTAGGCGGCTTCTGGCCACCTGAGCCTTTATGTACGGTCGATTTCGAGCACTTCGCAATATTCGCCCAATACTGGCTCGAAAGCGGAAGTGGTTTGCCCGCTGATTTGTATGGTGACAATACCGTCGACCTACTTGATTTGGATGCCTTTGTTTATGAATGGCTTTATTATTGTCCTTACGCTTGGCCATTGAAATAACAATTGTAGTTGTTTGTGCTTCGGCGAACCAACTGCGCTTCTGCTGCAGAACTACGATTGCAGCGGTGTTGAACCAGGCAAAAATAACATCTATTGAAAGCTTATGAAAATGAAGACGAAAGAAACGAAAACGAAAATTTTAGTAGCTTTGATTGTTTTGGCAGGACTTTTGATTGCATCACTGCCTTTGCATGCCGGCAATCTTGAGCCATCGGCGGGGCCTGGTCCGACGATGAAAACACTGGATGAGATTGAGCCGAGAACTCCCATTTCGTTGCTCCCCTATACGATATCTGCTTCTGGTTCATATTACATCACAGGTGACCTGACTGGTGTAATCGGTCAGCATGGCCTGACTATTGAGACGAACGACGTTACTATCGACCTGGTGGGACATAGCCTTATCGGTCCGGACCCGAATGACGGGACTGAGAATGGTATTTATATGAATGGACGTTCGAACATTGAAATCCGTAACGGAACAGTCTGCAAGTTCCTCTATGGAATTTACGAGAACGATGCAGAAAACAGCAACACCCACCGAATCATCAATATCCGCGCGATTTCTAACATGGCTTGTGGTATTTGTCTGTCCGGTTGTGGGAATCTGGTAAAAAACTGCACCGCTGCTGACAATGTGCAACATGGTATCAGCACAGGGGCTGGCTCAACGCTTATCGGCAACACAGCTTGTTTCAATCTTATGCACGGAATCTATGTCACCGGCCAATGTCTGCTAAACAATAATACCGCCTATTCTAATAATCTTTCAGACGATGGTTATCTCAACATTAGTGCAGATGAATCGACAAATACTCTCGGCCTGAACCATAATCCGCTTGCTGATTATTCTCCTCCGCAGCCCAATCCAAGTGAGTGGGAAGTTGAGCCATACGACACCGGCGGTGCTTCGGCTTCTATGACCGCCGTGGCCGCCAGCGATATCAGCGATGTTGAATATTTCTTTGAGTGCAAAAGCGGGGATTGTAATGACAGCGGCTGGCAGGACAGCGCAAACTATGTAGATGCCCAACTTACAATGGCCCAGGAGTATGCCTATACTGTCAGGACACGCGATAAATCACCTGAGCAAAATGAAGGTCTGGAATCATCACCTTGGAAATACGTTACGATAAGCCTCGATTTGACCCCGCCCACTCCGAATCCCGCCGAATGGCTTGTTCCGCCGGAGTCACGTTACATTGGAGAACAATGGTACCATTATATGGAAGCCGTAGAGGCAAATGACGCTGCTGGCGTAGAGTATAGGTTTGATTGCATGAGCGGTAATTGCTCTGAGGGCACCAGTGGCTGGCAGGATGAGAATGTCTATAATGTAATGGTTGACGGACCGTCTGTTATTGCTTTTTATACGGTGACCTATAGAGATAAGTCACCAAATCAGAACGAAGGTAGCTCATCATCACCACCATTATCACCATAATAATGAATCCCAAAGAATGGCATATGGAGATTTGCAGTGAACGGTAAAAAACGAATAGCGGTGTTTAAGTTAGCGGCAATTTTCATATTTATTTTGAATTATGCCTATGCCGAGAACATTGACCCATATAATGATAACTCGCAGTATGCATACGGTGAGAATGTCGGCTGGATCAACTTTGAGCCGGGTGTGGCTGGGCCTAATGGTGGTGTGACGGTGAGCAGCGAGAAGCTGACCGGTTTTATCTGGGCGGAGAATATCGGCTGGATAAACCTCTCGCCTCAGGCGTTTGGCGGCGTTTTTAACGATGGATATGGAAACTTGTCAGGTTATGCCTGGGCTGAAAATGCGGGGTGGATAAATTTTGACCCAACTTACGGCGATGTTATCATCGCTGATGACGGCGAATTCAGCGGTTGGGCGTGGGGTGAAAACATCGGGTGGATAAACTTCAACTCGGCCTCTCTATACGGCCATGCTGTCAAGGCATGTAAGGTCGATTTTAAAGACTTTGCATTCTTCGCCGAATACTGGCTCGAAAGCGGAAGTGGTTTGCCCGCTGATTTGTATGGGGACAATACCGTCAACCTTCTTGATTTGGATGCCTTTGTTTACGAATGGCCCTATTATTGTCCTTACGCCTGGCCATTGAAATAATAACTTGGTTTGTCACTTATTGTTTCGCACAATGCGGTTCAGATGACGAGACACGAGCGTCAAGAATGGAGTATCAAGTCAGGCCGAGGCGCTCCGCCTCTTCGTACAGTCTGTACTGTTTCATTTTTTTGAATAGTGTTGTGCGATTTATATCGAGTGACTTGGCCGTCGCCTGCCTATTCCAGTGATTTGCCTCGAGCGCCCGGCGGATTATGTTCTTCTCAGGCCCGGCCAGGGCTTCCTTTAGTGTCATATCATGATAGCTGCCCGCGGCAGGTACAGCGTCTGTAGCTACATTAGGCGGCAGGTCGTCGACAGTTAGAAACTTCCCTTTGCCTAAGAGCACAGCTCGCTCAATAACATTTTCAAGTTCGCGAATATTGCCAGGCCATGAGTATCTCTTAAGTGCTTCGAGCACCTGCTCCGTAAAGCCCAGTTTTTCCCGCTTGTGCTGCATACTGTAAAGTTTCAGAAAATGTCTTGCCAGCAGTGGTACATCGCCGACCCTATCAGCCAGCGGCGGAAGATTTATCGTCACTACGTTGATTCGATAATAAAGGTCTTCACGGAATCGCCCTTGCTTGACCTCTTCCTTTAGGTTGCGATTGGTTGCCAGCAGTATCCGGGTGTTGACCGTCTCGGTCTTATTGCTGCCCACCGGCTCGAACTGCCTGTCCTGCAGCACTCGAAGCAGTTTCACTTGCAATGCCGCCGAGGCATTCGATACTTCATCGAGAAAAACTGTTCCTCTGTCGGCAGCGAGAAATTTTCCATCCTTGTTCGCAATTGCTCCGGTGAAAGATCCTTTAACGTGTCCGAACAGCTCGCTTTCCAGCAGCGTCTCAGGCAGAGCTCCGCAGCTTACTTCGACGAATGGTTTCTTATGACGACCGCTGCGGTGGTGTATTGCACGGGCCAGCATACTTTTACCAGTTCCACTGGCGCCTGTCATCAGTATCGTTGTCCGGGTATCGGCTACGGCCTCGACCAAGTCGAATATCCTTGCCATTTTGTAATTCTGGCTGATGATATTTTCCAGGCTGTATCGCTGCTCGAGTTGTAGTCGCAGGGCCTCGTTTTCGCTCATCAGCGTCTGCTGCTGCATTGCACGTTCGACCGCAATGCGAAGCTCATCGTCAATAATCGGCTTGGTCAGGTAATCGTATGCCCCCTGTTTGATTGCCTTTACCGCACTTTCAATTGTGCCGTAAGCCGTAATAAGAATTACTACCGTTTGCGGATGGTTCTGCTTTATTGCCTCCAGCAGCTCGAACCCGTCGCCGTCCGGCAAATTTACATCCGTTATAACCAGTGAACAGGAATTGTTCTGCAATTTGGCCAGTGCCGTCTGCAGTGACTTTGCCCCTGTTGTTGTAAATCCTTCCAGTGATAAAAACTCACAAAGTGAATCTAATATAATTTCGTCGTCATCGACAATCAGGACACTTTTGTTGGCCATAGCCGACTCCTGCAAAATTACTTGATTGCCTCAACTGGTCTCGGTAGATGAATGGTAAACATACTGCCTCCTTCGGCCCGGTTCGTAGCGGTGATATGTCCACCGTGCCGGGCGACGAGGTCTTTGCATATAGCCAGACCCAATCCCGTTCCTCCGCCTTGCGTCTTGGTCGTAAAGAAAGGCTCGAATAACGCTTCTTTGTCGGCAGGGTCGAATCCATGACCCATGTCGCGAAACTCTATTGCTATATCACCATTCGATTTCGTGGTGGTGGATATCTCGAGCGTCCCTCCGTCACCCATCGAATCAAACGCATTCTTTATCAGATTGCAGAATATCTGAAAAAGATTAGTCGCAGGGTACTTCGGCAGCTCTTGGGCAAAGTCTCTGACGATTTGCACAGGCGGCGTGTCACTTCTGCCGGTACAGGTCTTTATCGCGTCTTCTATTATCTGGTCTATCCTTACCGGCTCTTCAGTTGGTAAATAGCGACACCGGGAAAATTCAAGCAGCTCTCTTACAATTTTCACCATTCGAAGAATACCCTGCCGAGAACTGTTGAGGTATTCATTGAGTTTCTCAGTGTTGTTCAGTTCAACGCTTCGGCAGGAAAGGTTGATATACCGAAGTATCCCGTCGAGTGGATTGTTAAGCTCATGTGCGATCTTAGCTGTGAATTTCCCAATAGCAGCGAGCCTTTCCGTCTCCGCTTCGCTTTTCAGCAGGCTCATCTGAGTTGTCGACCTGATAGCCTCACTATCCACCATAACGCAAATACTACTCACAATCAAAGCAAGGTCAAGCTTAATGTTGCGAAAAAACAACGCAAGGGACGGTTTTTTGTATAACTTGTGTAAATAGAGGCCTGTTCACGTATCTTCAAGGCCGCCACGTTGCCCATGACCAACGCCGATGTTGCATATCAGCAACAATTTTTGACTTCATTCTGTGGAGAATAGTGAATCCACCTTGTCTGGCGTCGCTAACTATAAACGGACCGGAGGCTTATGTGTGTTAATATGGGTCAATATCGAAATTGTGCTTTTGGTACAGCCTTTGCTGTTTTGTTTTAAGCCTTGGTTTATTTCGGAAGAGGTCCAGGGACGGTGATTGATAAGAGAAAACATCCCAGGGTGGAAGTCCATTACCAGCTCTGCTGTCGTCCTGCGGGGCAAAGCGGCAGCAGTTCCTGTCGTGGCCGCGCCGTAAATGCAAGTCCGGGCGGAATATATTTCAGAACCGCCGACTGTCATTGTCCTGTCGGTAGAATTCTCGAACTTGAGCTTGCCATACCACCGAGTGACGGCCGGCTTCACAGGCCGGGCCGAATATCAAGTTTCGCAAAACTACTGCGTGTTGAACCTGTAGATTCGACAAATACAAAACCCGACGCATCGGATACACACTACGGCGTCGCCGTCCAATTCTGCCGAGCCCCAAAACTCGCCACCTGAGTGACATTAGTTTGTCACCGATTCAACGCATAAGTATATATTTATGAATATAATCCTGTTTTATCTAAAAAAAATGAACTTGCCGAGTCCCGTTTAAGTATAGAGACACAACACAGCTTTTCGCAGCAACTGACAATGACAATTATCTGTGATTAATCAGTTGCACCTCCGCGATGGAAGGTGCACTGAAAAGATAATAGTCAGGCCGTGAAGGGACTAACGGCACTCATTTCTGCTTTTTCCCGAATCGGCCTTGCGTTAAGAAAATGGAACTTTCTTTTGAGGAAGACGCAAAATGGAACCGAAAACCCCACTCCTTTTATCGCTAACTATTCTTACCATCGGCACTTGCAGCTCAACAATGGCAAGACCGCCGAATTTTCCCGATATTTTTTAAAATTTTGCAAAGAAAAAGTGTAACGTTTTTTGAGTTGCCGGACTATACAGTATAGGAGACGTTTAATTTATCAGTTTTACCGTCACTGTAATAATTTATACCGGATATATAAAAGTTCATATACTATATTCTAAAACAGGATTTTTAGGGAGATAAGAAATGGAATCGCACAACTGTCGTTCTTCAGCTATCGGTGTTTTGGCAGCTTTTTTGTTTTTCGTTATTAGTCTGCCTGCATGGAGTGAGGAATCAATCACAGATTTAACCGGGAAGATGTACTGGACAGATACCGGTACCGACAAAATCCAGCGGGCAAATCTGGACGGCAGCAACATCGAAGATCTGGTCAATACAGAATTGAATAGTCCATGGGGCATTGCTGTGGACCTGCCCGGCGGCAAGATGTACTGGACCGACAGTGACGCCGATAGAATCCAGCGTGCCAATCTTGATGGCAGTAACATCGAAACACTGCTCACAGGATTAAGTGGTCCGTGGGGAATTACTCTGGACCAAACCAGCAGCAAGATGTATTGGGTAGATTTTATTACCGACAAGATTCTGAGGGCTAATCTTGACGGCAGCAACGTTGAAGAACTCATTAACACAGGATTAGTTCAACCATATGGTATCGCTCTGGACCCAATCGGCGGAAAGATGTACTGGACAGATTGTAGTACTAACAAGATTCAGCGTGCCAATCTAGATGGTAGCGGTATCGAAGACCTGGTTACCACTGGATTAGATGCTCCATATTATATAGCTTTGGATCTTTCAGCCGGCAAGATGTATTGGACGGACTATTCCACTAAAAGGATTCAGCGTGCCGATCTGAACGGTAGCAATATCGAAAACCTGGTCACAGGACTGAGCGGCCCACTCGGCATCGCTTTGAACCCGCTCGATGGCAAGATATACTGGATAGATTATACAGCAAAAAAAATCCAGAAAGCCGATCTGGACGGCAGCAATATAGAAGACTTAATTACCACAGGCTTATCTAATCCCTCCGATATTGAAATTCCACAGATGTTGGACCTTGACGACCTCAAGGTCGAGCCTCCGACATCTTTTATCTCATCAGGTGATGAAGGAGGACCATTCACGCCCGCCGGCAAAACCTATACGATAACAAACGACGGTCCTAATTCCATCGACTGGTCTGCAAGTGCCGCCATGACCTGGCTCGACGTAGTGCCCAGCGGTGGGACATTAGTGGCGGGTGGTTCGAATACGGTGGAAGTTTCCATCAACGCCAATGCAGATACCCTGTCAAGCGGTGAATACACAGACATCGTGATTTTTTCCAACCTAACCAGTGGTTATGACCAGAACCGCGAAGTGATACTTCAAGTCAAAGTCGCTGGGTGGAAGAGCGTCCTGGCATATACCGGGTATACAGATATGTCACAGGAATATCCGAATACCCTTGCAGCGATAGATTCTGTGAGTACGGACTACTCGCTATTTGAATTTAATCGCTACGCTCAAATAGATGCTATGCTGCCAGGTCATGACGTGCTGCTCATTCCAGAGCAGAAGAACGCTTCCTCGAGCCAATTAATGAATATTGGCATTGCCTGGGCAACGACGCTGCAGACTTTTCTCGATAGAGGAGGTGTAATCATCCAGTGTGATTTCAATGGTAAATACGGTATTATGACTGGTTCCGGATTAATGAGCATAAGTTCAAGCACAAACTGCACTAACACAACGGTTACAGTAACTGATCCATATAATGAGATAGCGCAGGGAGTTTCAAGCACTTACACCGCTCTCGACGGCAGTTCTTATTATTCAACTACTGAGGGGACAGTAGTCGTGGAACGATCTGGTTATGCCGTAGTTATCAACAAAGAAGAAGGACTCGGCAACGTCGTTCTCATCGGTCACGACTATTACCTTTCTAATCCCGACCAGGATTTGATTGTAGGTAATGCGGTCTTCAATCTGCCTTCAATTCGAGATGATTTGGGAATAGCACCTTCCGAACACTTTATCTCATCAGGTGATGAAGGAGGACCATTCACACCCGCCGGCAAGACCTATACGATAACAAACGACGGTCCTAATTCCATCGACTGGACAGCAAGTGCCACGGCAGCCTGGCTTGATGTTACACCTGACGGTGGGTCATTGGGACCGGGTGATTCGGATAAGGTGGAAGTTTCCATCAACACCCTTGCTAATATCCTTCCAAACGACACATACACGGATACTGTGGCTTTTTCCAATCTAACCAGCGGTCACGACCAGAGACGTGAAGTTACACTTCGAGTCGCTGGTTGGAAGAGCGTCCTGGCATATACCGGGTATACAGATATGTCACAGGAATACCCGAATACCCTTGCAGCGATAGATTCTGTGAGTACGGACTATTCATTAGATGAGCTGGATGATTACACGCAATTAGATTCTATGCTATTCGGTCATGACGTGCTGCTCATTCCAGAGCAGGAGCACGCCTCCGCGAGCCAACTGGTGAATATCGGTGCCACTTGGGCTACGACGCTTCAGAGTTTTATTGACATGGGCGGAGTGGTCATCCAGTGCGATTTCGCCGGCAGATATGGCATTCTGACTGGTTCCGGCTTAATGAGCATTAGTTCAGCCTCCGAATGTATTGGCGCGACGGTTACAGTAACGGCACCTGAGGACCCGATAGCGCAGGGAGTTTCCAATACTTACAACGCTTTAACTCGCAGCTCTTATTATACGACTGCTGAGAAGACCGTGGTAGTGGAACGAATCGGTTATGGGCCGGTAGTTATCAATAAGGAAACAGGGCTCGGCAACGTCGTGCTCATCGGTCATGATTACTATAATTCAAATCCCGACCAGGACCGGATTGTGGGCAATGCAGTATTTTACTTACCCTCTATTACCGACGACCTTAGAATAGGCCCTCGAGAAATCTTTACTTCTTCCGGGGCCGAAGGAGGGCCTTTCACTCCGACCAGTATGAGCTATACGTTAGCGAATTATGGTCCTAATTCTCTCGACTGGACTTCGGCTGCAATACAGCCTTGGCTTGATGTGACACCCGGCAGTGGGACATTAGGACCGGGTGAATCGGTAGGCGTGACGGTTTACCTTACCGCCGATGTTAATAATCTACTGA